>OOCM01000243.1_pt1 | contig 59780 bp, 54 predicted proteins | sample 1671111 | NCBI WGS metagenome assembly OOCM01 (sample SAMN06348123, study PRJEB24527) | human gut metagenome | biome: human gut; feature: ankylosing spondylitis patient; material: feces | host: Homo sapiens | place: China | collected 2015-10 | reverse complement strand
TAAGCGCCGAAGAGGTGCGTCGTGCAATCGACACGCTGCGCGCGGACCATGGCATCGACTACGCGCGCGGCAAAAAGAGCAAGCGCTTGGATTTGGATCACACGCTCGTGGGCTATGAGTTCACGGCGGGGGAGCGCCCGGACCATTTAGTGCTCATGCTCGACACCCATGCCGATAACGAGGGCTCCATGCGTCCGGAAATTTTGCTTTCTGCAGCTGATGTTTTGTTGCAGGGCTTGACCCCGGGGGTGGATGCACCTATTGTTTCCACCGGTATGCAAGACCTCGTGACCATCTGCTCCTACGATGTCGAGCGTCAGAATCAAGCATGCGAGGACGACGAGGGCCGACTCGTCAGCCCCATACCTGTGCGAACTTGTGGATTTGCTCCACATACTCGTTGACGGGGGTATTTTCGCCTGCTACTATATTCGGCTGTTGCACTAACTGATGCATGAAGGGCAAGTAAACATGTACGCAATCGTTAACACGGGCGGCAAGCAGTACAAGGTCGCCGAGGGCGACGTGGTCTTCATGGAGAAGCTGGGCGCCGAGGCCGAGGCCTTCGGCATCACCTGCCCGCTGATCACCAAGGCCGACGGCACGAAATTCGGCAAGACCGAGAGCGGCAACGTATGGCTCGACCCGCGCTACACATCGCCCTACAAGTTCTACCAGTTCTGGCTCAACGTCAGCGACGAGGACGCCAAACGCTACATCAAGATCTTCACGCTGCTCGACCGTGAGACCATCGACGCACTCATCGCCGAGCACGACGCGGCTCCCCACCTGCGCGTATTGCAGAAACGGCTGGCCGAGGAGATCACCTGCATGATCCACTCGCGCGAAGAGTACGAAAAGGCCGTCGAGGCCTCGGCCATCCTCTTCGGCGGCGCCACGTCGGAGGCTCTGCACCGTCTCGACGAGCAGACCCTGCTGCAAGTGTTCGAAGGCGTGCCCCAGTACCGCGTGGCCCGCACGGAACTCGCGGCCGGCATCCCGTTCGTGGACCTCTGCGCCGAGAAAAGCGACATCTTCGCCTCGAAAGGCGAGTGCCGCAAACTGGTGCAGGGCGGCGGCGTGTCGCTCAACAAGGAGAAGCTGGCCGACGCGATGCGCCCGGTGACCGACGCGGACCTGATCGCGGGCAAATACCTGCTCGTGCAGCGCGGCAAGAAGAACTACTACCTCGTGATCGCCGAATAGGATGGAATACCGGATCGTTCTCCAGCGCATGGAGTTCCGGGCGCTGCACGGCTGCTACGAACTCGAACGGAAGGTCGGCAACCGCTTCACGGTCGACCTGGAGATCACGGCCTGCCTGGGCGACGCGGCCGCCGAGGACAGCGTCGAACAGACGGTCAACTACCTCACGGTCTACGAAGTCGTCTCGCTCCAGATGCGCATTACCCAGCGCACGATCGAACGCGTGGCGATGAACATCATCGAGGCGGTCTACGCCTCGTTCCGGCAGGTCCGGCACGTAAAATGCACCGTCTCGAAACTGGCGCCCCCGCTCGGCGGCAAACTGGAGAAGGTGAGCGTCGTACTGGAGAAATAGAAAACTGCGCGCACGCAGCCGCGTGCGCGCAGTTTTTCAAATAGAACCGATATATGCATCATTCACACGGCCGCGCAACGCTGGGCGGCAAATTGAGCGCCGTGCTCGTCGCGGCCGGAAGTTCCGTGGGGCTGGGAAATATCTGGCGGTTCCCCTATGTCGCCGGAGACAACGGCGGCGGAGCTTTTCTGGTGATTTACATTCTCTGCGTCCTGCTGCTGGGACTGCCCATCATGGTGGCCGAATTCTCGGTCGGACGCGCCTCGCACCGCAATGCCGTGGGAGCCTACCGGGCGCTCGACCCCAAGTGGAGTTTCCTGGGCTACAACGGCGTCGTGGCGGCATTCCTGATCCTGGGCTTCTACTTCGTGGTGTCGGGATGGACCGCCGAATACATGGTTCACTCCGTGACGGGAAGCCTTGCCCGGTACACCACCGCCGACGAATACAAGAGCGTTTTCGAGAATTTCATCCAGAACCCGTGGCGGCCCGTGCTCTACACCGCGCTGTTCGTGCTGGCCACGCACTTCGTCATCGCGATGGGCGTGCAGAAAGGCATCGAACGCTCGGCAAAGGTGCTGATGCCCCTGCTGTTCGTCATCCTGATCGCACTGTCGATCCACTCGCTGCTGATGCCCGGCGGCGAGGAGGGGCTTCGGTTCCTGTTCCGGCCCGACTTCTCGAAGGTGACGCCCTCGACGGTGCTCGTGGCGCTGGGGCAGGCCTTCTTCTCGCTCTCGATCGGCATCGGCACGATGGTCACCTACGCCTCCTACTTCAACCCCGACACCAACCTGCGCCACACGGCACTCAACGTCACGATCCTCGACACGCTGGTAGCCGTGCTGGCCGGCGTGGTGATCTTCCCGGCGGTGTTCAGCGTGGGCATCGAACCCTCGTCGGGACCGTCGCTCGTATTCATCACCCTGCCGGGCATCTTCAACTCGATGCCGCTGAGCATGGTCTGGTCGTCGGTATTCTTTCTGCTGCTGGTCGTTGCGGCGCTCACCTCGACCATCTCCCTGCACGAAGTCATCACGGCCTACATGCACGAGGAGTGGCACATGAGCCGGCGGGCCGCCGCATGGTCCACGACCGGAGCCTGCATGGCGCTGGCCGCCGTGGCATCGCTGTCGCTGGGCGTTCTGAAGGGATGGAACATCTTCGGACTCACGATTTTCGACTCGCTCGACTACCTTACGGCCAACATCCTGCTCCCCGCCGGCGGATTCTTCACCTGCATATTCGTCGGCTGGCGCCTCGACCGGAAAATACTCAAGGCCGAAATCAGCAACAACGGCACGCTGAAATTCCGTATCTACGGGGTGTTCATCTTCCTCGTGCGCTACGTCTGCCCGGCAGTGCTGCTGCTGATCTTCCTGGATAACCTGGGCCTCTTTTAGCGGCCCGCACCGATCAGAACGAAACCCAAAACCTACCGAAACCATGAAACGATTCATTGTCCTGCTGCTCGTCTGCTGCCTCGGCGCAGCCGTTACGGCCCGCCCGATCCGGGGCACGGTCAAATGCGCCGGGACGCCGGTCTCCGGCGTCACCGTCACGGACGGCCACTCCTTCACCGAAAGCGGCGCCGACGGAACTTTCACCCTCGACGCCGACGACGACGCGCTGTTCATCAGCATCGTAACCCCTTCCGGCTACCTGGCCCCCATGGAGCAGGACATCCCGCAATTCTTCCGGCCCTACGCCGCTTCCACGAAGCGTTACGATTTCGAGCTGCGTCCGTGGCCGGCCACGGGCGAGGTTTACGAATTGCTGGCGATCGGCGACCCGCAGCCCAAAACCGCGGCGCATTTCGACCGGCTCCGAACCGAGATCATCCCCGAACTGCAACGCGCGACCGCCCTCGGGAAGCAACGGGGCACGGCACAGGCGGCGCTGCTGCTCGGCGACATCGTCTGGGACTCTCCGGAGCTGTTCGCCGGCGTCCGCGAGCAGTTCGCATCGCTCGGAATACCGGTCTACGGCGTGATCGGCAACCACGACCACGACCGGAACAAATACACCGACCGGGAGGCCACGGAGAACTACCGGAACCATTTCGGCCCCACCTACTACGCCTTCGACATGGGACGGACCCACTACATCGTCCTCGACGACATCGTCTACCACGGAGCGAAGAAATACGACGAGCAGATCGACTCGCTGCAACTGGCCTGGGCCGCGGAATACGCCCGGCGGCTGCCCGCCGGGTCGCGCGTCTGCGTGGCCATGCACGCCCCGGCCATGAAGGCCTGGAAAGGCAATCAGGTCATGGAGTCGGCCGCCAGGCTGATGGACGCCTTTGCCGGCCACGAACTGCATTTCATCACGGGACACACGCACGTCAACTCGAACTACGACATCCGCGAAGGAGTCGTGGAGCACAACGTGGCACAGATCTGCGGAAATCTGTGGTACGACCCGATCAACAAGGACGGCACGCCCAAAGGCTACCAGCTCTTCCGCGAGTGCGGCGGAGAGTTCTCGTGGGAGTACCGGAGCCTCGGGTCTCCGGCCGTACGGCAACTGCGGGTATGGCAGCCCGGGCAGGTGGAAGCGTTTCCCGGAAGCGTCGTGGCCAAAATCTGGAACTGGGACCCCTGCTGGACCGTCGTCTGGTACGAGGACGGCCGCTACCGCGGCGCAATGCAGCGCATCCAGATCGTCGACCCCGACTATGCGGCGCATCTCGACTCTCTGAAAAACGCCGGGCGGAAACTCGCCAAATCGCAGCATCCCCGCATCTCGGACTTCTATTTCAAAGCGCGTCCTTCGGCTTCGGCACAGACGATCGAGGTAGTCGCCACGGACCGTTTCGGACGCCGCTATTCGGAGCGCATCACGCTCGAAAAGGCCCAATGACCGGCCGAAGCGGCGACAGCTGAACAAGTCCGGGCGAGCGGCGGGAACGGATCAGACGAACGAACGCCGGACAGCAAAAGAACGAGGCGGATGGACAGTACCGAAGTACATTCCATCCGCCTCGTTTAAAGGATGTGCGAAAGATCGCCGCCAGAAAGCGGCAATCAGTTGATATTGCGCCGGTCGGGTTCATGGTCGGGCGAAGCCGCCTCCATGTCGATCTGCAACTTCACCATGTTGATGGCCGTGGCCGCAGCCTCGTCGCCCTTGTTGCCGTGACGGCCGCCGCAGCGGTCGAGGGCCTGCTGCATGTCGCCCACCGTCAGCACGCCGAAAGCGATGGGCATGTTCCACTGGATTTGCAGCTGCGTAATGCCCTGCGTCACGCCCTGACAGATGAAATCGAAGTGGCGCGTGTCGCCCTGGATAACGCATCCGAGAGCGATGACGGCGTCCACGTCGGTATACTCCGCGAAGAACTGCGCGCCGAGCGAAAGCTCGAACGTGCCCGGGACATATTTGACCTGAATATTCATATCGGGGCACCCGGCGGCACGCAGCGTGCGCACGGCTCCCTCCAACAGGGCCTCGGTGACCTCGCGGTTCCACTCGGCCACGACGATACCGAACCGCATGTCAGCGGCCGAAGGCAGGGGTGAGTCGAATTTGGAAAGGTTGTGATTCTTGGTCGCCATCGTCTTTCGCTATTTGATGCTGCCGAGCAGCTTTTCCGCATCGCGGGCCTCCATCGAGGCGGGATACGAAGTCAAAATCTCTTCATAGAAAGCCGCGGCTTTCTGCTCATTGCCCTGCGCCTGCTCCGCAAGACCTGCCTTGCGCAGGTACATCGGGGCCGTCAGGTTGTTGTCGGCGGCCTTCACGGCCTTCTCGTAGAACTTCACCGCCCTGGCGTAGTCCTGCTGCTCAACGGCGATATCGCCCTGCAAACCGTAGTTCTGTGCGTTGATCAGCTCCCCGGGGATACCTTTCAGCTGCGAGAACTTCGCCAGGTATTTGGCGGCGTTCTCCAGATCGCCCGTACGCAGGTAGCAGATGCCCGCATAATGCTTGGCGAGGTTGCCCGAAGGCGTCGAGCCGTACTTCTCGATCACGTCGAGGAAACCGGCCGCGTTGTCGTCGCCCAGCAGCGCCGTCTCGAAATCGGGGTTCTCGCCTTCGAAACGGTTCTGCGCCTCGGCGATCATCTCGGCGGCCTTCGTGGCGCGGGGCTGGAGGATCAGCGAGCGGTAGCCGAAAACGAGGGCTGCGAGGACGAGCAGACCGAGGAAAACGTAGGACATCGTCCGGCCGTTCCTCTCGAAAAACAACTCCGTTTTGTTCATTGCTTCGCCGAGGGTTTCCTGCTCGGCGACGTTCTGCTTTGCCATATTGCTTATTGTGTTATTAGTTTATAATTCGTACGATAGTTTGCAAAGATACAAAACTATTCACAATGTGCAATGTCGTGTCCGGATTTTTTGTATTTTTGTCCTATGCATCTGAAGAAAATAGCGCTGCTGAATTTCAAAAACATCTCCCAAGAGGAACTCGCGCTGTGCCCCGGCATCAACTGCCTGGTGGGCGACAACGGCGCGGGCAAAACCAACGTCGTGGACGCCGTTTACTACCTCTCGATGTGCAAGTCGTCGCTGCCGATGACCGACGGGCAGAGCATCCGCCACGGCGCCGACTTCTTCCTCGTCGAAGGGACCTATGCGAGCGATGCCGGCAAGCGGGAAACCATCGTGTGCAGCTTCTCGCGCAAGGGCGGCAAGGTGCTCAAGCGCAACGGCAAGGAGTACGAACGGCTTTCGGACCACGTGGGACTGATTCCCGCGGTGATCGTGTCGCCGGCCGACAGCGCGCTGATCTCGGACGCCGCCGACGAGCGCCGACGCTATCTCAACGCCTTCATTTCGCAGCTGGACCGCGCCTATCTCGGTTCGGTGATGCGCTACAACGCCGTGCTGGCCGAACGCAACCGCCTGCTGAAAACCCGGCCCGACGAAACCATGCTCCAAATCTACGACATGCAACTGTGCGAACACGGCAAGGCCATCCACGCCCGGCGGCAGGAGTTCGCCGAGCGGCTGCAACCCGTGACCGCGGCCTATTACAGCATCCTCTCGGGCGACCGGGAGCAGGTCGAACTGCACTACAAATCGGAGCTGAACGACCGTCCGTTCGAGGAGATACTGCTCGATGCGCGGCAGAAGGACATCGTCAACGAATTCACGACGGCAGGCATTCACCGCGACGACCTGGTGCTGAAAATCGGAGGTTATCCCCTGCGCAAATACGGATCGCAGGGACAGCAGAAATCCTTCCTGATCGCCCTCAAACTGGCGCAGTACGCCGTCGTCGCCCAGACGAAGGGCGAACGCCCGATCCTGCTGCTGGACGACCTGTTCGACAAGCTCGACGCCGGGCGGGTCGAACAGTTGATCCGGCTGGTCTCGGACGACACCTTCGGGCAAATCCTGATCACCGACTGCAACCCGACACGCCTGAAACGGATTCTCGACAAGGCGGGCGGCGACTACACGCTCTTTTCAGTCGCCGAAGGCGCCGTGACGCAGGAGCGGGCCGCGGCGGAAGATCCGGCGGAAGGCCCGGCCGGGAATGCAGCTGAAAACGCCGCAAACACCCCGGAGAACGCCGCGGAAAATACAACGGAAGATTCCGCGAAAGGCGCGGAAAAAGAGCGATCCGTACCCGAATCAACCGACGAACAGCCATGAGACGAACCAAAACCATGCTGATGGGCGACCTGCTGGAGGAGTTTTTCAAACGCCCCTACATCGCCGAGAAAGTCGCCGAAGGCAAACTGCCGGACACATGGCGCGAGATTGTCGGCGACCGCGCCGCGGATGTCACCACCGAATTGCGGCTCGAAAAGCACATCCTGTACGTACGCATACAGTCGAGCGTCCTGCGCTCGGAACTTTTCTACCAGCGCGAGGCGCTCAAGGAGGAGATAAACCGCCGTTCGGGCGTACGGCTCGTCAACGCCGTCATCATCCGGTAAGTCCGGGTTCGGCAAAAAAGCATACCTTATATAATATATATATGAAAAAAGATGCTCCCGCAAACCGATGAGTGTTTTTTAAGAAAAGAAAGGAGAAAAGTGTAAATAGCAGATAATCAGAGCATATAAAATCTGTCTTTTGCACGGATTTCAGGTAAAAGAGCCTGAAAAAGCAGAATTCGACGGGAGTTGCGTTACCAAATCGTAACCCCGTCGAATTGCTTTGTAATAGGATATATTCGATTGAATTACTGCATATTGCACGAATATGCGTAACATCGGAGAACTCAACGATAAATACCTTTGTTCCTCTAAAAATTGTTGAGTTATGAAAAGTACCTTCAAAGTTCTGTTTTATCTGAAAAAGGATAAAATCTCCAAAGACGGGAAAGTACCGGTCATGGGGCGCATCACGGTCAATGGCACACAGGCCGGATTCAGCTGCAAACTGAATATCGACCCTGCATTGTGGGATGAAAAAACCAATTACCTGAAGTCGCAGCGCAATACGCTTTCGCGCGAAGTCCACCAGAGCCTTGAAAACATCAAAGCGCAAATTGCCAAACACTATCAGTCGACCTGCGATCGGGATGCGTATGTCACAGCCAATAAGGTCAAGAAATCTTATCATGGATTCGGCGATCAATACAAAACCCTTATCGAGGCTTTCGACTACCATGTTGATTCAATAAAAGCAAGAATCGGACGCGACAGAGCGCAGCGTACTTACGATAAGCTGATGGAAGAACGCCGTTGTCTGATGCGGTATCTGATTTTGAAAAAGTTGGAGGATGTGACTTTAAAAGAGTTGGATGTAGCCTTTATCGAGAGGTATTATACATGGCTACTATCAGACGGAAATTGCGGAAAGACAACAGCTTTCAAACGTACCCAAACATTGAAATGCATCTTATATGTTGCCGTTGAGCAGGGCTGGATCGACCGTCATCCCTTTCTGGCGTTCAAATGCGCTCCGGATTACAAACCCCGCGTGTTCCTATCCGACGAAGAAATCCAGCGGCTTATGGATCTCGAATTACGTTATCATCGTCAGCGTGCCGTGCGGGATATGTTTGTTTTCTGTTGTTTCACCGGACTGGCTTATATAGATTTGAAGAATCTGACTTATGACCATATCGTAACAGCACCGACGGGGGAACAATATATCTACAATCGTCGTCAAAAAACCGGTACGCCTTATCACATCATGTTGCTGCCCATCGCACAAGAGCTTATCGAACGATATAGAGGTTATCCGGGAAAAATCGACGAAACGCGGGTCTTTCCCGTAAAAGATCGTAAAAGTATGAGTACAACGATGAAACACATTGCCCAAAAGTGTGGTATTACGAAGAACCTATCGACGCACATCGGCCGGCATACGTTCGGAACGACGGTCACACTGGAGAAAGGCGTACCCATCGAAACCGTGTCAGAGATGCTCGGACATAAGCAGATTACGACGACTCAAATTTACGCCAAATTGACGGCAAACAAAATGAAAGAGGACGTGCGCCGTCTTACGCAGCGCATCGGCAATCTGTATGAACTTACACAGCCGACCATGCGGCGGCTGTCCCAAGACGCTTAAATAATGAACGGCGACCCCGTGAAAGAGGGTCGCCGTTCGCTTTACGATTTTGGAATTATTTATGCCACGGCCTGAAATCCCGGTAGTTCTTCTTCAGCACCTCGAAGATGCCGGATTCGGGATAGAGGATTTTCCCGCCGAGTGTCGTGTAGGGAATAGCTTTCGTATCCCGTAAGGTCTGCAACGTCCTTTTGCAAACATGGAACCGTTTGCAAATTTCATCGCTTGTCAGGTAATGTTCCTGCCCGACGGTAGGCCGCAGGCATTTCATGGCTGTTTCGATTTCGCGCGTGGTTTGCACCATCCAATCCGTCAGTTCCTTGAACTCTTCGGATCGTTTCGTAATGATGTCCGGCATACTATCGGCGGATCAGGGCTTCGCGGATGACCTGCTCGATGTCGCTCTCCCGGTAATAGAACTTGGAACCGATGGTCGAATACGGGATAATTCCCCGATCCCGATAGGTTTGCAGGGCCCGCTGCGAGATATGCAGCGCTTCGCAAACCTCCTGTGTGCTGAGTCATTTCTCCCGTGCGGGTGGCGCTACCTTACGGTATAATTCCGTTACGGCGACCGACAGGCCGCACAGACGCCTTCTCAATTCCTGATAGGCGTCGGTCTCAATCATGGTTACATCCATAAGCTAAAGATTTATATAGGTTAATACTTCGTTACAATCGCGGCCCTTTGGGCTTTTTTCGCACTACGACCGGCATCGGCGACCTTATTCGGGATTGGGGCTTCAGCTCCGGAGCACATTGTCTGACCTGCTGCCGGGCCTGAAAATAATCCTTTGCGTGCGTCAGCGCCTCTGCCTCCGGCGTGAATAGCGTGACGCCCTTCAGCGCCGCATAATATGCTTCGTCATTGGCTACGATGTACCGGGGCTGTAATCTCAGACGGTTCAACTCCGGAAGCAGTTTCTGCATATACAACTCGTCCGGGCGTTTCGCCTCCCCGCTTGCGGCATTGAAGCGGGCCTGCGGCGGCAGATCGTATTGCAGGTAAAACAGGTTTTCGAGCGCCCGGCCCGGGACAGTCTTTTGCAGTTCTTCGGCGATATGGCGTCTGAATCCCTCTTCGCCATCCGTTCCGACGGCGAAATGCACGGCATGCAGTGTTCAGTCGAGCGTCAGGTAGACACTCCTTGTCGGTCTTTCATCCATCGTCCTCTCTGTTATCTGAGTTTGACGCCGGCCCGCTTCGACGAAAGTGCGTGCCGTTGTGTGCGTACTCTCTGCTTTTCCGCCGGTTGTTCTGTTCCGGGCAGCGAAATATGGGGTTTAGAATCCGGCAGGTTTTCTTTTCGTTGCAGTAGAAACTGCCCCTCTTCGATGTGGTGTTCCGTCCGGAGTATGCCTGCGGCGATCTCACGGGCCTGTTGCTGCAAGGCTCTGTAGCCGAAATCATGCGTCGATTGGCGGTTGCCCGTACATGCGCGGTCGCAATCCCGGAGCTTGAGCGCCATGTCATCGAAGTATTCGCGGTATCCGAATCGGTGTATGCCGTCCTCGGCGATGTGTGCGGCGTAGCCGTTTTCTGCAATATAGAGCAGCGCCGCCAGATCGTGATTCGCGGACGATACATGGATTCGATGATCCGAGACGAAGCGGTCGAAATCCTCGTATCGGGGCGAAATCGGATAGCTTCCCGTACAGACCCCCTCCGAACGTATCGCCTCGGGGAGTTGTTTTTCTTCGGTAAAACTGTATCGGGACTTCTCCAGTCCGGGATCATTGCTTTTCAGATCGCTCTTCACGAATTTATCGATGCAGTTGTCCGCCATCTTTGCAATCCGGTCGGGCAGGTGTCGCAACTCATAAACCTTGAGCGCCGCTCCTGCCGGCTGCATCTCGAAGAAACGATCCGCAACGTATTGCAGGTAACAGTGCATAGCCCGTCGGCCCTTGGGCGTGTCGCTGAAAAGGTAGGTCCCCTGCGGGGAAGCGACAGCCTTATAGAGCGGAGTGTCGTCCGGCGATGCACAGGCACAGTGAGCCGAAAACTTCCGGTATTCGGCATCTCGCATCAAACGCTCCCGACGCCCCTCGGAAGATAAGGGCGAAAGCCCTTTCGAGATCGCGAAGGCTGCATCCCGAAGCGATACGGCCCGTTCGGGGGAGGACACTCCCTGCCGGATAAATGCCGGAGCCAGCCTGCCGTAAAAATATTCGTTCGTCGTACCCCGCCGGGATGGTACCGCCGTTCTGTCGGGAAAAGTCAGGTGCAGCAGCGTGTGGTCGGGAATGACCGACGAGCGGGAACTGGCGGCCACCTGCTGACGCAGGTAATCTTCGAAAGATTGACTGCCGTTGTCCCGCACAGCGATCCGAACGGCCTGCATTTGCGGATTCATCGTGACGAAAACGCTCATCGGGATCTTCCGTCCAAGCAGGCGACTAAAGAAATCGGTAACTCGTGACATGCCTTTTTAGAAATTAGAAACAGCAGGATTGCGTTCATCCCACTCTGGGACATGAATAGTATCGGCGTCGATCACAGGACACCGGATAACCTCGACTTCTTCGTGTTCATAGACATTGCATCCTGTAAAGGCTGCTGTAAAAAACAGCACGACCAATACTGCAAACAATAGCTTTTTCATGGTTCAGATTCAATTTAAGTTTGACTTTTTCGGTATTCTTCGTAGTCTACGGAATAGAACAGCGGTTTGCAGTTACACCAGTAGGCCAGCCGCCATTGTTCCCGCGAGGGTTTCAGATCATGCTCGAAATCCCGGTAAGGCTGTGCGAAAGGCTGGCACCCCAACACCTTCAGCTCCCGGATACGTTCGAGCGCATCTTCGATATCGTCCCTGACCAGCACATAGAAAAATAACTTCCGGGCCGGCATGCCGCATCTTTTGAGTAATTCTATGGCCTTATGCACGTCGTCCTGCATGGCACGACTGTCGTAGGCCATGCGTAAAAAACGTATCCATCTGACCCGTGCGAGCAACGCGGCGATCTCCGGCGTTCGGGCGATCCTCCGGGCATCGAGACCCTGGTTGAAATCCACCCGGATGCCCATTCGGATAATCTTCTCGATCTGAGTAAGGCCCCATTCCGAAGCCAGCACATTATTGTCGAGCAATACGGCCCGTTTGCGTCCGTCGAGAAACTCTCCGATATCGGCATGCGCCCGGATACCGCCTTCCTTATGGGGTACGATGCACCACGGACAGCAATTCACGCATCCGCGTGTCAGGAATCCGTAGGCTTCACCGACGCCATAGAGCGAATAGTCCGGACAAACGTGCTCGATCTCCTCGGAAAGTACCGTCGCATAGTCCCTGTAACCCGTTCCGGCCCGAACGATCTCACAATCGTACCGGTCCGTGCAATCCTTCGAAAAGGTAAAGACCTTCGACATATACACTTTGTCGTAATGTCCCGCCGCGGGATCGGCAAATTCCACCGTATCGCCCCGGAACTTGTGCCACGCCGAGAGTTTCATCAGGGCGAGGTTGGGGAAATTGTGCCCGTCTACATCCACCAGTCCTATTCGCATGATCTACTCCTTTAAGAGTTCAGCGATTTCCGGATCGAGGTTGCCGCGGTACTCCATGCGCTCGTCCAATTGACAGGCTTCGAGAAAATGTTCCCGGCCCTCGGCCTTGCGGCCCAACCGCGAGCAGGCAATGGCCCGCAGATACTCCACGACGGCATCTTTCGGCATTGTGGCGAGCAGCTCCAGCGCCCGCTCGTTGTGGTCCAGCGACAGATGCGCCACGACCGTATTGCGGTCGTTGTAGTCGTTGAGAATATAGAGTGCCCGTGCGTATTTGCGTTTCCGCAGCAACTCCACTCCGCGGGCATAGGCCGTATCGAGTTCCGTGGTATGGATCGTATCCTTGACCATCCCTTTGCGTCGAAGGTTGTAGCGGAAATTCACGGCCCGGAGCTGCGGATAGATCATCGAACGGATATAGGCATAGTCTTTCGGGAAGCGCTCCCGGATGGTTTGTTCTCTCTGGTCTGGATGCTTTACTCCAACGATTAGCTCCAGAATCGCCTCGCGGTTTTCGATTCCCTTGTCCGTGCGGATGCGCTGCGTCAGCTCCGGCCAGTCTTCGGCAATCCATTTGACGGTCAACAGCGTGTCGATCCCTCGACCGAAGCGTTTTACGAGGTATTGCTTCAGCGCTTGTGCCCGACCCTGCGACAAGCGGTCGTTAAAGGCATAGCCGCCCTCCGGGGACGAAGCCGCCGTGAGCGTGATGGTATCGACGTAGAACTCTTCCTGTTCGACGATCTGCCGCATCAGGCCGGTAATCTTGTCCAACTGCTGTCGGTTATCGCCCAGCGTATCTACAACCTGCGTGCGTCCTACATGGAACTGAATGTAGTTGCGGTCCTGTACCGTCACATGCTTGTCGATCACCTTGATCCGATACCTCGGCACGGTATCCACGAAGGAGAGCATCGACGATACGATGTAACTCAACGTATCGGACGGCGGCAGACGGTAGGAGTTTTCGTCGATTCCTTCGACCCGTCCCTGCAGGGTGATCGCCATGCGCTTCGAGGTCTCGTCCGTCGGGATCTCTTCGGAATAGTAGTAGGTCATCATGCCGCGCCGTTCGACGACGGAATCCAGCCGGACATCCTGCGGGTATGGGAATTTCACGAAGCGGTTGAAGGCCGCCTCACGCCGGGCCGTATCAGGCCGGAATCGGTCGACATAAGTTTCATACTGCCAGTAGTCCCTCTCCTGCAAGAGGGAGAAGCGGCCGCCGCGGATCACGAGGTCTTCGAGTGCCATCCGCCCGCCAGGCTTATGCAGTACGGGGGTCACCACCACACTGCGGCTCTTGCCTAACAGTTGTTTGGGAAGCGTTACCATAAAGTCGAGTTTCACTCGCCCGTTGCGCTCCGGAACAGACCTCACTTTGGCGACGACGGTCACCTGCTCGATCCGGAGCGACATCACACGCTCGCCGTCGGCCAATGTATCGACCGGCGCGAGAAAGAAGGTATTGCTGTCGCGCTGTAACTTCACAATCTGCGGACGGTCGTCCGCTTGCCGCTGCTGCCGCTCGGCTCGAGTGAGTTGAGCCAGACGTGCCGTCGCCTTCCGGCGCTGCAGATTCCCTGTCACCGAGCAACTGACCATCGACCATACTATTGCCGCGATAACGCCGTACATGAAGATTCGTCTTACGCACATGACTAAAACAGATAACAAAATGACACTTCCAATTTGGACGGTGCGAGTGTCCAACGACGGTAATGGTAGATATACTCGTCATCCCAATCCCCGACAGTGGGGTCACGTCGCGTGTCTTTCGTGCGGTACAATCCTACGCCGGCCTCTACCGTCACGAACCACCGTTTCGAGAGCATCCACGCATAGCCGTAGCTGACACCAAGACCGTATGCCCAGCCGTCATAACGCTTTGTGCGGCTGCCGAGGTCATAGCTCACATAGGAGAGCTGCCCGCCGACGAAGTGTCCCACAAAGGATTCATAGAGCCAGTAGCGGCCGCCGAGCTGCATGGCGTGGAAGTTCATCGAGAATGACGGGGTTTTCACAGGGTTCCAGTATCCGGAGGCTTCTACCGTCCACTTATCCGCGACCGATACTTCCGTTCCGAGGTGGAGTGTTCCGGTAAGAGCCGCGAGGGCATCGGCCCGCACGGCGAAAATCTGCGCCCCGGCTCTGCGGGGTACACCCCACAGAGCCACGAGCAGCAGCATAAACAAGATGATTCGTTGCTTCTTCATGTTGATCAAGTCTTACTTGTTATTTCCAGGTAATGGTACCGTGGGCTGTCGTACTCTGGCCGTAGGAGTCGGTTACCGTGAATGTAAAGTCGGTATTCCCGGCGTTGTAAGAGGTTGCGGTAAACGCATGCGACCCCGCCCGGAGCGTTACATGTTCATCGGGATAAATGACCTTGCCGCCATACGAGATTCGGCAGGCTTGTCCGGAAGAGTTGCAACTGACGCTGTAATCCCCGTCGTACTCCGTCGTTGAGATCCGCAGTGTCAGCGGGCTGTCCGAATAAACAGTCGCGGTCGACATCGTTCGTAGGAACGCCGAGGACTTCGGGTAGCGCACCTCCTTATAGAATGCCCGCTCGACGCTCTGTCCCAGACAGTCCGTTACCCGGGTCGTAACCGTCAGGCCACCCATAGCGCGGGGCGTCAGGGCGATCTCATGCGTTCCGCAGAGGAACGATGCCGAGGCTCCGCTCGTCATAGGACGCCCGTCCGGAAGGGTGAACACGACCTGCGGGTCGGAGCAGGTTATCTTTATGTTCATAGGCTCGGGGCTGTCCGTTCCGGAGAGCGTCAGCGTATATTTCGTGCTCAATCCGGTCACCAAATCCGTCGGAGGAGTCAGCTCTGCTTCCAGCGGCAAAGCGTTGGCCGTGAATTTTGGGAAGATCGAGGCGTCAGTAGATTTCGGCACATAGAAATAGGTCGTCGATATCGACAGCCGGGTCGTGTAACCACTCGTGGTGTACCATCCGTCAAATCGGTAGCCTGCGGCGGGCAGTGCCACCAGCGTGCAGCCCATCTGATGACACATCACGATATGGTTGCGTGTTCCGGAGACCTGCGCGGAGTACAAAGCATCGGAAACAGTCACTTTCCCTTTCCCGTTGTCGAATGTGTCGACGATCACATCGAGCTTGTTTGCGAAGCGCCGCTCGAAATCGAACGACTGCGTATAGCCTCTGTCATCTTCGACCGTCACGGTATAGTTCACCTGCGAATTCGCCTCCGTGTAGACGGGCAGATCGTAGTAAAGGAAATACTCGTTCAATCCCGGCTGGTTCGGAAGATTCAGACCGAGACTCGAACCTATCGAGGCGTCGTCCACCAAAAAGCGGTCCGTGTCGCCCTGCGAGGCGGAGATATGCCCCCGGAGCGTCAGCGGTGCAAGGTCGCCGTCCACTTCGATGAATAATTCGCCCATAATGTCGTAAGTGCAGTACCCGCCGATCATATTGTCGCCGTAGGTGTCATAGACGTTAAGCTCATAACTGCTCACACGGGTATCCACCTCGCTGTCGCCGAGGATCGAGATATTGAAGCGGTAATGCGTGTTGGCCCGGACGTTGAAATCCGAGGTGTTGTTCTCACCCAGATAAACGTAGTAGGCCAATGCCTTCGCGCCGCGCACGGCACGGATCAAGAGGTACGAAGCATTCTCGGGGGCATTGTCTGCATTCTTAGCCCGCTGGTCAGTGATCGAGGGTACCGTTCCCTGCATGTTGGGCAGCAGATAACAGTCGCCTGCGGCCTGTTGTCCCGAAACCCGTCTTTCGGGACAGTCGGTATAGTCATCGGGGTCATCCGACGGCGATGCCGCAACGTCGAAGATCGACACCGTGCGCGGGACGGAGAGCAGCTGCACGGAAAGCAGTTCGATATCGGTCGGTTTGACAGCAATGTCGTAGGATATTTTCGCCACGGCACGCTGCACCTCGACTGCTGGGAGTCTACCGCCCGAAGCCGGAATCGTAACGTCGCCTTCCCACGCCATCGGCAGAGCATCATATGCGTCCTTATGCGCGAGGGTAAAATCTTCCCATGCGGGGTTATTGCCCAGATCACGGCCCATATTGGCGGCAATACGCATCAGGTAGTTCATCGGCACACATTCGAAGCGCAGCGTCGCAGAGGTCTGGTAACGGTGCAGGATAATATCGCCGTTATCGTCGTAGAGGTAGAGGTTGATATCCCGGATGGCCGTCTCGTCCGCCGAGCGGGTTACGGTCGTCATTTTGTCAGGTCTTACCGCCAACTCGACCGCAACGCTCCGGGGACCGGGCATATCCTCTGCCGGGATGTCCCGGCAACCCGACAAACCCATGACAAGGCTTATCAGGATAATAGCAGAAAGAATCGTTTTCATGGAATTGTCAGAAAAGGGGTTCCGCCCCTAAGAGCGGAACCCGGTAAAACAACCGATTATGCGCCCAGATCGACGTTCTGGCTTACGGGAGTTTCCCAGTCGGCGACCGTTATGGATACCTCGCAGTCCTGTCCCACGAGGCCCGAGATATTGGCCGTCACGCGGTAGTAACCGTTGCGAAGGATATCGCCTGCGGATTTTCCCGTCAGCTCAACCGAGTATACGACTTCCGAGCGGTCGTCCGTAGTCGCGTCGCTGCCGTCCAGGTCATAGGTGGCGTTGATCTCCAGCAACACCCGGCTGCCCGCCGTCAGTGTGCCGTTCTCAAACAGATAAAACAGATTATTCATCTTCCCCGAAGCGGATGCCGGCGTCTGAGTATGGGTGTACGTCATGGCGCCGGGCGAAGGTGTACCGGCGATGAGGAGCGACTGCGAGGCGGCTTTGGAGAGCTTCACGGAGTTGATGGTCAGCGTACCGCCGTACTTCTGGGAGAAGGTCGGGTCGATGGTGGTCTGCATAGCGACTTTGGCTACGGTGCGCTTGATCGTAATGGCGACATCGGTCGTCGTGTTCACGGCTCCGATGGTCTTGATTGTCGATCCCGACATCACGAAGCCGCCCGAACGCTTGGCCTTCGTGGACACCTCGGCGAAAGTGCCGTTATGGTCCCCGGCTGATTTCTCCAGCATCGAGGTAAGAGCCGACTTGGTCTTGGCCGACGAGGCGTCGTAGTTCGCTACGGCGTAGAATGAGCAGGTGGTGCCGGCGGATGATTTGGGAAGAGAAAAGGTTGCGGATTTGGCGGCCAGCTCGCCGGATGTCAGATCACGACGGATGATAAGGTTGCCGGCATCATCGAATACGAAGATCGAGAGCGACGACAACGAGGACTCTCATGCTTCGGCTTTGGCCGTCGTATCGAAGAACGCGCGGGTGTCCGCAGCATCGTCGGTCAATGCGATGGCGATCTCGGCACCGCCGATCGTAGTGTCGGGAGCCGGGGCAACGGTTTCGGTTTCCTTGTCACAGGATGCGAGTGCGGCAGCAAAGGCTGCGACGACAAAAAGGATTTTTTTCATGATGATTGAGTTTTTTAATACAGCGATGCACCATGCGTCGCTTTCTGGTGCAAATGTATAACACAAAATCATGGAAAAATACACTTTTGCCGGAGGGCCGTCGGGAAGAATTAAAAAGTTTTTAGCTGAATATAGAAAGACAATAATTTGTCAATTAACGAGTTGGCATTTCCGAAGAATAGAAAAACTTTCCGATTTTCCCATTTCAGACACCCTTGTGCACCCGCTATCGCAGATGCCTTTCAAGGGCTTGTTCATAGGCTCTTACCAGTCTATCCAGAAAAGGTGTTACAACAGTACAACGGTCGAGCAGCTTGGTTTTCTTCACATAAGCGTCGTTTATCGTTATATTGAATATGCTTGTTAAAGCCCGGACGATCTCGATGAAACGGGCTTTACGACCGCCAATCATTATAATACCGCTTTCGTGAATACTTACGGCCAGCTCCAATAGCTCCTGCTGCGTCCCCGTCCAAACTAACGAGCCATTTTCCTGGGCGATAGGCAAGGACTCCTCTTGTTCCAATGCATATTTCGCGCTATTGCAAATGATATTGATTTCGCAATCGAGAATATACATGACCTTGTAAATGAATGTAGTTCGTAAAATATTATTTGAATGTTGATTGAACGTAGGATGGGACAATACGTCAAATTCAACCCGGCTGTAATGCAGTATTCTTAATATTTCATCCCGATCATTGCAATTAGCAATCATTTCAGTCATCGTCTTGATAAATTCATCGTAAGCCTGGACCAATTTAACTTTATTTGATTCATTCTGAGATAACAACGCATATATACGGGTATCAATAAGCGTTTTCATAATTGTAAGAATTACAGACTGATTTATAATCGTTGACACTAATTATGAAAATGCCATCGAAATAATATTAAACATGGGCTCAAGCCTATAATAGCTACTTTGACAACCAATGGTTTTTGCATAAAAAAAGCCCGCATTGTAAATGCGGGCTATCAATAACAGAAAAATTACCTCATTTCTGATTGTTCACAAATAGTCCGAAGGGGCATTGTTGTAATGAGCGCAGATAATGTCTTCATTTTCCCTTATTTAATCGGTCCCATTTTGAATTCGAATTTAAAGTCTTTGTAGGGAAGTCTGTATCGGGGCAACAGGAGTTGTCCCCGCGAGTTGATGCACCCGAGCCCGTACTGCGCCTTGTCGATGCAGAGTCAGACGGCGGCATCTGCAAATTCGTTACAGAGACTGAAAATAAAACGAAAAAGATAGCTTTACTCATTATCTAGATCAAGTTAATTAACATCCCAATCAAAGCATATATCTCTTCTTAAACATCTGTATCAGTTGCCGAGCCTGGTTACACGCGCCCAATCGACCTCCATAAACGACAGAATATCTGCATTCTGAACCTCGCTACGGCCTGCCGTACTTATCGAGAGTATTAGATAATATTGCCCCCGAAAAAGGTCACAGCATCAACTCTAGCTCGTTCGGTAAATGCTGATTCGAATAATGCATCGTCTCCGTCATTCGTGTAAAACACGATCTTTTCATCGGTCAAATTTGCCAAATAGACGTTGAACATCCCCTTGTTGTAACCTGCATAAGTAGCTTTACTGGACAGTATTTCCAAAAACGCATTGCAAGTTACCATACCAGTATCAACATCGTGTGCTAGTCCCAATCGGAGTCTTCTATGAAAATTTGCAACAGTTGGAGATTCAGGTTGTTACATTTGTCATCAAAAGGAGGTAATGAAAAAAGGTTGAAACAAGTAAAAATGCGGTGTAAATTGATATCGCTAATTTTTGTTTTCAGTCTTACTGCTGCCGTATTTTTATCTTTTTACATTGCTTATTTTTTTGATCTGAGAAAAAATACTCTGTCCTTCGGGGCGTCAGTAGTTCCCAGAGGGATGCGACTGTCCAGCCCGGTGCAAAAATGTCGTTGTAGTATCCTTTCCCATTATGTCCGTAATCCCAGACTGTGTGCTGTACGACTTCCGGATAATAGCCGGCTTTGGCCACTCCACAGAGGTGCCCCTTGTAAGGAAGTAGTTGGCGCATTGACGTGTTGATGACATTGGACATCGCTGCGAACCGTGGTTCTTGATACTCGACAGCAAGCCAGCGGAGTATCGATGCGAATTCGAAAACGAAAACATCAATATGGTTGTTCTCGACCGATACGTTTCCCCATCCGCGGCTGTGAAAACCCATGTCACCGAGCATTTGTCCCTGTGCAAACGGGACGTCCCAAGTGTAATACCATGAAAGGGCAAAATATGCGGCCTTGCGACACAAGGCCGCATAGTGCTCCCGAACCTTGCCTTGAGAAATGAGTGCCAGATAGTAGGCGGCTGTTGCCGCGTACAATGAAGCCTCTTTGTCTTCGCAGTTCGCATCGAGTGTCGATGAGAAATAATCGGCTTTCGAGATAATCTCACGATCGAGATACTCCATGGTTCGCTGGGCTCCCGCCAAGTAACGACTATCCTGAAAATATTTGTAACCCATTACCAAAGGTAAAGTGGCCGAAGAGGTGCTGCCACCACTCGCGTCGATGACTGTCAGATCATCGTTGAACTTACGAGGCAGGCTGCCGTCGGCCTTCTGCAAATCGAGAAAACGGTCGAGCATCCGGATAATCCGTTTCTCCCAATGAGGGTGGTGGCGTCCGCGATCCCGCTCGTATTTCAGGAAATGCAATGCGGCATAGACTCCTTCGGCCTGACGGCGAATACTGTGTACTGGCTCAACATAACCTCGTCCGTAATCGACAAATTCATGAAGGAATCCATTTTCTGAAAATCCGTGTGCGAGGTAACTATCATAGATGGAGTAACTTTGGATACGCATTGAATCAAGCCCGTACGCTTCAGCATACTCCAATGCGTTGAACGCATTGAGCAATACGCGGCCGATGAATCCGACTTCTGCCCCTCCTCCGTGCACGCAGTCGTTTACTTTTATATGAACACCCGAGGTATATTTCAAGGGGCGGTCGTCCACATAGCTGGCGTCGAAATATCGGCTCAGTACCTCTTTCATATATTTGTCATCAGGCATTCCTTCTACCGGAGCGGGGTGATAGGTATCGAAAGCGTATTCCCATGTCCGATGTACAAACTCTGAAAAATCGGCCGCTGCGACCGTACTAATTTCCCACTGCAGACGTATGGTTTCGCCACGTTTCAGTTTCATAAAGGCTGAAACTGGAGGGGCGAGTTCGAGTTTGCGAAGGTATGAACGGGGAGCTTCTCGGTAAGGGAAACCGAATGAAAAAAATGCTATCCCAGTTCGATTCTCGAACCCCGTATATCCGACCTCTGTAGGCCCGGAAAGGAGAACTTCGCCCTCATAGGCTGTCACAAGCGCATCGCAGGACGGCGGGTTGAGACGTGCAATCCGGATTCCTTGTCCCGAATGTGGGTCGAAGATGCCGCAAAGTGGGCTGCTTAACCGGTCTTCGCGCACTTGCCAGCTATCGGCCGTGTGGAACGACGGAGCTTCACATGGAGAACGCAAATTGTGGCGGTACCAGAAACCGGGCATTAAGAACTGACAATCGGCATGTGTGAATGACGTGGGTAACAACAAGTCGTATCGGAACCAGCAGTCAGTATCGGCCGTAATGGAAATGGAGAGTTCTGTTCCGGCAGCCCTGTGAAACGTCCGCTGGACAATGGTTATCGGCAATGGACGTGCCGCTGTCATCAAACACACTGTATCGTTTACGTCATGAGGGATTAACGGGATCTCTACGGCGGGATTACCTGGGGCTTTGAGTTGGAGCACTGCCTGCAACGCTTGTGCGTGGACCCCGGATACGGATATGGCCAAAAATAGGATGAGGAATAACTTTTTCATCGGAAATACAATATAAACAGGGTGTTAATTATAAACAGGGAACCGGGGCACTGTCCGACGGATATCCGTCGTTAATGCGGGGCCACCCCTCTTCCCAAATTATCCGGTCGAGCATTAACGTGCGATTGCCCGGACGGTGGATCCAGTAGGAGTGGTAAAGCAGCCAGTCTGTCCCTTGTGCATCGGTTATGATTTCCGCATTATGTCCCGGACCGGCAAAGCGATCGTTACCCGAAAGCAGCATTTCGTAGCCATTGTCCAACATCGGTTTTCCGTTTCGATCGACATACGGACCCAAAAGGTTTTCGGAGCGCCCCACGACGACGGAGTAGGTACTATTCATCTGCTCGCAACACTTGCCGATTGAGGCGAACAGGTAGAAATATTTGTCGCGTTTATGAATATAGGTCGCTTCGAATGCTCTTCCGGCAATTTGCCGTTTCTTTGCTCCGGGACGAACAGAAAGTCCGTCGTCTGAAAGCTCGATGGAGTAAATCCCGCGAAAACTGCCCCAAAAGAGGTATTTTTTTCCGTCATCCTCAATGTAGAAAGGATCTATTGAGTTTTGAACTTCGATCTCACTGCTGACGAATAATTTGCCGCGATCCACCCAAGGCCCCTCAGGCGTTTCGGATTCGGCTACTCCGATTCCACAAGCCCATTCACCACCCCAGACCGACATTGAGTAGTAGAGCAGGTAGTGATCGCCGACATAATTGATGTCGGGGGCCCAGATTCCTCCTCCTTCGACAAAAGCGGGGCGGTTCGACTTACTGAACACGGAGCCGCACTGTTCCCAATTGACAAGGTCGACCGACCTTAGGATGGGAACGTTAGCAATATCCTCAGTGGCATAGAGATAAAAAACCCCATTATCCTCGATTACGGTCGGATCAGGCAAGCTTTTCGGGCATACGGGATTGGTGTACATATGGAGCGCAGTGTTCTTGTCTGATTTCGCATTACAGGCGAAATCCGTTGTTGCAACGACCAGTAGGCCGGTTAGAATTAGGCTGGTTTTCACAAGTCAAATGGTTATTGAAGAATTATACCTATCCTGCTCTTCAACCTTCGGAATATTTTGAAAGATGGCCTCACAGTTCGATAATCACAGGTTCTTTTCCGTTAAAACGGTATTTCTTTACCGTGTCACCCTGGTTGACAATCACATTGATCCCCTGTCGTTTGCACGGGCGCACCGTGAGCGAAAAGCAACGGTCGAAGGCCCGGATATTCTCCAGACGAGCCTCTTTCCATCCGTCGGGAAGAACGGGTTTGAGTGAAAACGCGTGTAACCCCACAGGACGTAACCCGAACAGTCCCTCGATGATAGCCCGGCAGTAAAGGGCGCTTTCTGCTGAAAGATGGCGTTGGTTTCCCTCCGGCCATGCCTCGATCGCATACGGAACATGTTCTCCGAGCAAGCGTTGTGCCGTATAGAAACTCCAATAGGGCCATGCTTCGTTCGTAGCGCCTGCATAGAACATACCGTTAAAGGCGTAAAGCGTGGAGCGGTCCCAGTAGGTTTCACTGCCCGATTCGGTCAGAATACCGTTCTTCGACCACAACTTGTCCGAGAACATGGCTTGCAGGGTTTGTTCGCGACGGTCAAATAAGCCCATGGTCAACGGTAGCCCGATCCATGCTCGAAGCGTCGTATTGCCGGCGTAGTAACGATAGGTGTCGAAGCCTTCGACCGTGGCGCCGAAATAGGCTTCAATACGTCGGGCGAGAACTGCAGCCTCCTTCTGTAACTGCAATGACGTTTCCGTTTGGCCCAGTTCCCGGGCCAGATGAGAAGCGGAAATCCAGGCTCCGTAAGCCAGTGAATTAGTCGAGAGATTTGCGGATCCCGCCGGAAAGCGCCTTTCAAGTTCATCGGTATCGGATTCGATGATGCCTTCCGCATTGGTTTTACGGCGGAGATACTCCAGACACCATTCGATGAGCGGCCATAACTCTTCGGCTTCGGCTTCCCGCCCGTAAGCTAGGGCGAAGCGTGCCGCACCGTAGGCAATCATCGCTTGATCGCCACGGTCTCCGGCGCTGTTCCAGTAGGAATCTCCTTCTGCAATGATCGAACTGGGGATTGGGCGGTAGGCATCGTTCATATACGAGGCGAAAAGACGGAAACTATTCAGGGCCGATTCGTTACCTTCCAGGTTCCCTAAAAACGGGAAGAAAGGATTGACATATTCCGCTTGGTCGTTGGCCCAGATGGCGGCATAATAGGGCTGCCCTCCGGGGGCGTGCATTAATCCGCGTTTGGTGTCGAATATACTTTCTGTCGCACGGACTTTGGCATAGGCAAAAAAGCGGTTGACAGTGTCGTTCGGAGTCACTAGAACGAGGTTTTGCATCGTTTCGTTCAGAAATCGCCGGCGTTTGGCATACTCGTAGGCGGGAGCGTAGTCGTAGGGCTGTTCGTCGACGGTACGGCCGCTGTAAACGAGTGTCCAGGTCAGTGAATCTCCAGGGGCGATTTCGAACTGTCCCGATTTGTCGGCCCGGACCTCCGTGATGTAGGAGCCGTAAACGCCTTTTTCAGGAACGGTCGTGTGCCGGACCGGTCCGGCAGATATATCAATGACCAGTATACGGTTGCCCGTATTGGTCAGCGTACTGCGCTCGAACCAGGCCGCCTTGAGCGTCGATGGGTAGAGGTCGCGACGAATCACTGCCTCTCCGTCGTTCATGCGGCTTTCGATCCGCAACGTTCCGTCGAACCGGAAACGTTGCGGATACTCCGCCGGGACCATACCGTCGATCTTTACCGTAGGCAGGTTGTTTTGCTCAAATACATCGTTGAGGCTTGCATGGGTATCATTCGGAATGGTTCGCAGCATCGGAAAGATGAGTCGCCGGGAGAGCACGAGCTTCCCTTCGGTATCCGTCCCGTAAGTAACGATCGAGGCCAGCCGCCTGCCGGCCATCTCCAAATGATCCGTATGCGGGGCATCGCCCCGCATTACAGACCATTCGATGGCTTCGGGGCAGAGTTTCCAGCGCAGTGGCTTCCCTGATGCCGGAAAAATGCAGCAGACCGAAAGACAGAAGCCTATGATTGAAAGATACTTCATAGTTTTCTATTTATCTGCTGTGATAGTCCAATCGCCTGCTCCGACCGTGAATTTAATGAAAGCATCGTTATCTTGTGCGGTAGTTCCGTAACTGCCATGCGGAATGAAGCGTCCCTGTTGCCAAATACGTTTCCCTCTGAGGGCGATCTTTGCATATTTACGTTCGATGCAGACAATACAGGTCGTATTCTCCGGTACGGAAATCTTCAAGGTGAAACGTTTCGACGTTTGTTCGAACGAACTCCGGATCGTACCGGCGATGGATGGAACTACGGTCGATGCACGGTCGATGTTACCAGGCTGGGGAGCGATCTGGAATGTCCTATAAGCTGGTTCGACCGGAGCTACACCGCAAAGATAGCGGGAGAGAATATTCAGGGCACCGCCGCTCCATGCATGGTTGACGGTGGCACCATCGTCCCAGCCTTCGTAAAGCGTCGTATAGCGGTCGTCTCTCACCATCGGTTCGAAACGCTGCCGGATTCGCTCCAGCGCAAATTCGGGGTAACCCATGACAAAAAGTGCCTCCATAACATAACGCTCCATATAGGGGCTGGCGTGGTATTCCTTATGCAGCGTTTCAACGATGGCCGGATACTTGTCCGGTCCGGCAACCCCGATAACCGCGGCAAGCGCCTGTACGCGATCATCTGTTGCACCGTTATAATCCGGAGTCCTGTAAGCCTTGCCATTCCAGAATCGAGCATTGAAACCTTTTTCGAAATTCTTCATCCATTCGGCCCAGATCCAAGCGTCATTCGTTTTCCCCAATGTTTGCGCTGCCCGTTGCATCCCTTTTATCGCATGGTAAAAAAGAATGTTGTGTACGGCTACAATATCTACATTCGAACCCCAATCGCCCCATTGCCATTCGCCGTGACGGAATACGACCGTACCGTCGGGTTCGGTCTGCCAAAGCGAGAGGTAACGTTTCACCCCGTCGTAGAGATCAGCAAGAGTTTCCCGATCGCCTGTCTGCATGTAGTAGTTCCACAATCCGAAATAGCCGATTGTTGATAAAACCTGCCCCGACAACTCTTTTGTCCAGTTACCAGCAGGTACCGGAGCGAAGAGCTGACCATTGGGTTTCTGCCAGCCAACTATTTCCCGAAGCCATTTGCGGGTTAGGCCGTCCGCCGAACGGGAAAGCGCATAGTAAGCCTGTTCCGCTTCATTCACCGCATCACCCGTCCACTGTGCCCGCTCGCGTTCCGGACAATCCATATAAGTGTCACGCATATTGACGTAGAGTGTGCGTGCGGCCTTCGTCCATAGTTTTTCAAAGAAAGGGTCGCTGCAATGAAACTCGCCGGCGAATTCCGCATTATATCCCGACTCGCGGTATTTCACTTCCGGACGTTTCATGCCATGCGGATAAACATAATACACTTTATGGCCGTTCATCCAACCGTAGCACTCGAATTCCTGCTGCCCCTTACCTGTGACATATTCGGCCCGTAGATTGTACTCTCCGGTGAATTTCAGATAATTATCTGTATATATTTCAATGAGCTGTCCTTCGGCGGAGTCGGTTTTCAACCAAGGAGTAACATGTGCGTTGTAAGGTAGCGTACAGATAAGCATATCGTGCGTCTCGCCGATCTTTTCTTCGATGGCTACATAGTCTGCCAATCCGTAATCCTTCCAAAGTGGAATGGGGCGCTTGTGGAGTTTGTTCCACGGTGCCTCTCCCGCTTCGCGGATCTCGATACATTCACCGAGGTGGATGTCGTGGTTTGTCTGCCAGCCTTTCGGATCCCGACGACCGTCGTAGCGTATGCTCGACTCAGACAGTCTGAAATTAGGTGTAGGAGCCGGTGCTGTCGAAAAGGCATCTATCAAACTACCACCCCAGCTCACGTCAGAAAGAATCTCAACACCTGGAGCCCGGCAGTCAAACAGTAGCCCGGCTTTACCGCTGCTGTTGTGCGAAAAACTATCTTTGCCGAAATACCATACCAATATGGCGATGGTATTATCCCCTTCATGCAGATAAGGTGCGATGTCTACTTCATCGTAATAGGTATCTGTACGATTGGGACCGCGTTTAAGACCGCCTTCACGTACCACGATGTCACCGTTTATCCAAAGCCAATATTTCGAATCAACCGCAATATGGGCTATTGCTTCTGCAGGGAGGTGTGCAACGGAGACCTGCTTGCGAAACCCAATCCAAGTATTGGGCTGGTTCTGGTTGACCATAGGGGTAATCCATTTCGCCTTCCACTCCATTGCGGAGGCGAATACTATTCCTGCCAGCAGGAATAGCATCGTTAAAATCCATTTTTTCATCTTTTGTGTAGGGTGTTTGTGTTAGTGGATAGTATAAAAGGCACAGCCGTGAGTGGGCAGAAATACCTCGAGTTTTTCAGACTTCATTTTGACGTCGACCTGGCGCCACAGGTCTCTCACCGTCTTAAAACCTGTCAATCCGAGCTTCGCGAACGGGATGTCGAATGTGCAGTCCTCTTCAGAGAGATTGAAAATACCGACGGCCTTTGCCCCGTTTTCCAATTCTTTGACCCAGATTTGGATGTCGTCCTGATCATATACTCGCTGCGCCTGCCGACCCAGAGCATCTTGATTGACGTCGATGACCTCGCTGTTCGTGAGCAAACTGAGGGTGAATGGGCCTATGCGGCTTACGTCGCAGCCAAGCAGGAACGGCGCGGACAGCAGGCTCCAAAGCGTGATGTGGGTGTACTGTTCGTCCACGGTAAGACGAGTGGGACGCAGGTTGTTGCTCCAACCTACCATGCCGACGATCAACATGTCGGGGTCATTCCAACGCCCTGGGCCGGCATAAGGATAGAGCTTGTCCTGATTGAAGCCAATCTCCTTCATTGATTCCCACGTATCGACGATATCGCCTGTCGTACGCCAACAATTGCCATCCACGTCAGCACCCCACTCCCAAACATTGTCCATACCGTATTGACACAAACTGTAAACGATATCGCGGGGCTGGGCACGTAGGTATTTGCGCATCAACTCATACGGTTTAATGAATGCTTTACGCGAATAAATACCCTCGCGAGCAAAGATTTGATCATATCCGCACCAGTCGTATTTCAGGTAGTCTACACCCCAGGCGGCATAGGTTTCGGCATCAAGTTTCTCGTACCCGTAAGAGCCTTCGTGATGATCACAGGTATACGGACCAGGCGAAGAATAGATTCCCATTTTGAGACCTTCGCCGTGTAACCAGTCGCTAAGGTCAAGCATGTCCGGGAAATGAGGCCCGGGATTCAGTATACCGTTGCCCGACCGTTGTTTAGCCTGCCACGCATCATCGATGTTCACATAAGCATAACCATAATCGACAAGACCTTTGTCGAGCATTGCCTGCGCGGAACTGCGGACCTTTTCGTCTGTCACGCTTCCGCCCCAGCAGTTCCAACTGTTCCATCCCATCGGAGGGGTTAGTGCAATCAGATCGCCAACCTTCACTGTAAACTCCCGTTTGTCGGAACCAAATCGGTTTTTTGCCGTAATCGTCATCCGGTATTCACCGCGATCGAAGAGCGTACCGCGGATAATACCTCCTTCCGCATCGAGCGTCAGCCCGACAGGCAGATTGTGGATCTCGAAGTCAATCGGTTTTTGACCTGACGTCGGAATTCTGAAAATGACAGGAGAACCGGGGCGTACACCGTAGACTTTCGGACCGTTGATACGCGGAGCATCAGGGGCAGGCGGTGTCAGAATATAAGGTGCAACGATCCGTTTTTCGGTTGTCTTGCCTGTTTTGGAATCCTTGTAGACAAGGTGAATGGCTAGGCGTTCATCCATCGGGGTTTTGACTGTGCGGACGATTGTTTCGTTCGGTTTGATGGTAATAGTTTCGTGTCGGTCAGAGACCTTTGATCCGTTGGTTTCCCGGATCGTATAGGAAAACTTACCGACCTGCGGCTCCTGTGCGTTGTTCACAAGACGTATCGTGCACATATTCGATGTTTCGCCCTCTTCGAACGAATAAGACATTTCCAGTTTGTCGATCAGGTCAATCAGGCGTACTGTTGGCATTCCTCCACAGATGCCTCCCTCCCGATTATCGTCGTAAACCCGGATCGCTAATATGTTTTCCCCGCCCCAATGAATCGACGGGTCATCCACGGGAACCGAGTAGGTCCGTTCTTCGAAATGACGGGTGACGTAACCATCGGGATCGTTGGGGAAAGAGCCTGTCTTGCCGATTAACTTGCCATTAAGATAGGTTTCGTCGGCATCGTCGATCTTGGCTAGATAAAACTGTAACTGTTCCTTGAGATAGGAGTTGTCCAACATCTCGTGCGGGAGGTCAAAACGGATGCGGTACCAGGCGAATCCATCATAGTCTGCATAGCCCTGCCGGTCCCAGATGGTGCCGGTTTTTATCGTTCTCCATTGTGAGTCGTCGAATTCTGCTGTTTTCCACTCCGGATTATCTCCTGTAGAAAACTTTGCATCAGACAGAGCTAGGAAGCGGGGGATTGGGTTGCTGCAATTACACAGCAACAGCGTCAATGCCAAAATAAAAGAATAAGCGTTTCTTAGTTTCATTGATATTCAGGTTATAAATTTAGAATGCAGTAAGTTCTGCGATATTGCAATAGTACTGTCCTCGCGGAGTTGTAACAGTGATTCTGAAATAACGGGCGTCGGTCGGTTTGTCCAACTGGAAAATCTGACGTTCAATTGTATTGGGCAGATTCGAGAAATCATACACTCGTTCCCAGGTCTGTGCATCGTTTGATACTTCGTAATAGCCGCTTACCGGGATGGCATCGTTGTTGTTGGAGTTCTGACGCGGAGTCATCGTAAAACCAGCAATCGTTGTAGGCTTACCCATGTCCACGGCTATCCAGTGAGGCGGCTGTGATGGGTTGGGCGTATATTCCGTATGCCAATACGAATTGATATTACCATCTAATACGTTTTTGGCCCAAGCACCTAGTTCTCCGCCTTCACCGTTCTCAGCTTGCGATGAATAACTGTGTATGCTCCATTCTGTCCGGTCGATCTCGGCCAATTCGATATAGAAGGTATAGTAACGTGTTTTCAGTGTTTCATTAACGGGCAAATCTCCTTTCACATCGGCGATCGTTACGGGTAACATATAGGTTTCGAAAAGTGGTAATTTACCAGCTGGAGATACTTTCAGTGTAATCAGATTTGACGTCTGCTCACCACCAGAAATAACCAGCAAGTCTTCGTCAGGTAATGCAAAACACTCTTTGGGCAATTTCTTGTAAGAGGTATAGTTGGCCTCATTGTATGTATCAACAAGCGAAAGATCTGCTACAAGTCTTGCTTCAATGCGCCCGAAAGTGTCAAAACCACCATAGGCCATTGAAAATTTGTATTTCGCATCCGTTTCGCTATTAGACAAGGTGATAGCGATTGGTAAACTGCTGCCTCCGACCAAGTGAATCGAGGTGTAACCATCCACATTAGGATAGTCTGTTCTTGCCTCTCCGCACGAGAGGAACGTCAACGAAATGATGATGCATATAGCACCGTATAATTTGATGTTTCTCATATTTGTAATATTTATCGGTTTACCAACCAACATTTTGTACGCAGTTCGGATTGCGGTTGATTTCATCGGCTTTGATCGGCTGGAGATAGTGTTTTGTGTCGAAAACCCGGGTTTCAAAGATAGTCCTTACATAATATGCGGGGTCGGTCGTACTTGTTCCGACATTGGCATTCATGCCATACATCGGGCCTCCATCCGTATTTTTGGCAATTTTCCAACGGCGCGTGTCGAAAAAACGATGTGTTTCGAAAGCCAATTCGACGCGACGTTCACGACGGATAGCTTCACGCATCTCGTTTTGATTGATCGGTACAGAAATGTCCCCTGCATTGGTGCCGTAAAGCGGAATTCCGGCTCGGCGGCGGATGAGGTTTACGAAGAAGAGTGGAGCTGGATAAGATGTGCTCGCGGAATATTCACATTCATTCTGCGCCTCGGCATAGTTGAGGTAAATTTCAGCTAGGCGGAAGAAAATCCAAGGACGGTAGGTTCGGCGCTCAGGATTAAGACTCGTAGCGGGGCTGACCATTTTGCGGACAAGGTAGCCTGTCGGTGTATAATCGTGCGAACCGCTCATGCCGTCACTGCCTGAAAAGTGGAATTGTGTGATGTGTACCTTATTGCCATCATATACCCATTCATCTCCGTTGTAACAGATAGAAGCATAAAAGCGCGGCTCACGATGGCAGTACATATTGAACGTGTTGGCTTTGGTATATTTACCGTCTTCGGTTGAGAAGCCCGATTCGCTGTATAGAGGGCTCTCGTCGATCGTAAGTCCGTCTTCCATGAAATAGGCATCCACTTGCTGTTGGGTGGGGCTGAATCCGTCGGCGCCACCGACCGAGCGGGGCGAGGAGAGACGGTCCCAACCCCAACCATCGAATTCCGAACGGGTAAAAATAACCTCCTTGTTACGAGGATTCCAGGCATCCAGAAAGAGATTCGTGTAAGAGGCGAGAGGATTGAGCTGGTCGTTTTTATCGGTCTCTTCATAGAGAGAATAGATATTCGTCTCGATCAGTTGAAAAGCGGCGTCTGCTGCCTTTTTCCATTTGTTACGATCTTCGGTCTGACTGATGAGTTGCTTACCGTCGTGATTCTTCATGCTTGCATAGTCCGTGTTCCCGTTGAAGAGTGGACTGGCGGCATAAAGCAAGATGCGGGATTTGAGCGCCATGGCAGCTCCGCGCGTAGGTTTGGCTGCATAGGTGGTGGATTCAATGACGTCAGGAAGCATTTTTGTATTAATGATCTCGTCGAGGTCACGGACCAACCACTCGACCAATTCGTCCATCGAGTTGCGTGCGAGTTGTAACTCCTGAAGTTCGGCGTCCACCGGAATCGCTCTGTTTACATAATAAATCGGTCCAAATTGCCGCATCAACAGAAAGTGGTAAAAAGTACGCAGGAAAATTGCTTCAGCTTTGAATTGTGTTTTTTCCGAAACCGAGAGTTCATTGCAGCGGTCAACATTTTCAATAAAGACATTGCAGCTACGAATTGCTGTATAATAGCCGCCGAATACGTCGTACACAGGATTGAGCGCTGAGTAGCTACCGTTCTTCATCCGGTTGCTGGGATGCCAGGTATATCCGGGAGGATAGGTGCCCTCGTCGGAAGCCGTCCCCCAAATGTTTCCGTTCATCATGTCACCTTCGTCGGGAAGATAGCTGAATACACTCGCCAAATAACTTTCTACATTTGTTCGGGTCTGAAAAGCCTGTTCCAGCGTCAACATATCGTCTGGCTGTTTATCCAGGTAGTCGCAAGATACAAAACCTGCTGTAAATAAGGTCAGTAGTATTCCGTATATCGTTGTTCTCATGATGTATGGGGAATTTAAAGGTTGATATTGACACCCAGATTGATGACTCGCTGGGGTGGATAGATGGCTCCGTTACCTCCACCGATCTCAGGATCCCAGAGTTTGAACTCGCTCCATGTGAAAAGGTTGACACCTGATGCATAAATACGGATGCCTCCTAGACGAAGCTTCTTCACAAGACGCTTGGGAAAATTGTAACCCAACTCGACGGATTTCAAGCGCAGGAAGCTGCCGTTGCGCATCCAGAACGTCGAAGGCGTATAGTTATTAGAGTTTTTTCCGTAATAAAGACGCGGAAATTTGGCATTCGGATCAGGGTTTTGCTCAGTCCAGCGGCTGCTCCAAACCTCGCTGAAAACATTGCCCAGCGTGCCACCTTCGGTAAAGGGGTACAAGCCATTGCCTTCCAGCATGAGGCTGACATTGCTTACACCTTGGAAAAAAAGTGAGAGATCGATATTTTTATATACGAACGTACCGCCGAATCCGTAGACAATCTCGGGCGAGTGGGCGTTGCCCAAAGCAGTTACATCATACTGGTCTACGACACCGTCGCTATTAAGATCAACATACTTGATGTCACCCGGACGGGGAGTCGTTCCGAGATTCTGTATCGGAGAGCGGTCGATTTCGTCTTGATCTTTGAACAGACCTGTAGCTATCAGGCCGTAATATTCATTCATGCGATGGCCCGTGTGGTTCATGTATGGGTATTTGTAGTCAGGCTCATTCATGTTGACGACTTTATTCCGGGCAAAAGTGAAATTACCGCGTAACGTAAAGCCGAAATCTTTGAACTGTTTCTGGTATTCGAGCGTTGAGTCGAATCCTTGGTTGTGCATTTCACCTAAGTTGCCCCACGGCTGGTTCTTCACTCCCAGTACCAGCGGAAGATCGCCGCGCTGAAGAAAGATGTCTGTACGCTTTTCGCGGAACATATCGGCCTGGAGGTAGAAACCTTTAAGAAAACGAATATCCAGACCGATGTTAAATTTAGCGGACTTCTCCCATGTGAGGTCTGCACCCCACTGATCCTCACCGACTCCTCCGAAGTAGTTGGTTCGGTTGGAGCCAAAGTAATATCCGCCATTGCCGCCGCCCATGGTCGTCAGGTAAGCGAAGCGACGTCCGCCGATGTCATCGTTACCGCTCATGCCATAGGATATGCGCAGTTTGAGGAATTCGATAAACTCCACGTTGTTTTTGAAGAACGATTCCTCGGAGATAGCCCAACCGGCGGCGACTGAAGGGAAAAAGCCGAAACGTTTGCCTTTAGCGAAGTTCTCCGAACCGTTATAGCCGAAATTGGCTTCCATGAAATAGCGGTTGTCGTAGGAGTACATCAAGCGTCCAGCCAGTCCCTGATTTCGGTAGGGCAGCGCGGAAATAGAGTTGCCGGCATTAGCGTCGACATAATCGGATTGATTGTAGAGCAAGAGGGCTCCGACAGAATGATTGCCGAAATCCCGTTGATAGTTCAAGGCAAATTCGATGTAGGTCCGCCGGTTGCCGGCCGAAGACTTGCCGAACTGCAAATAGGTGTTTCCCGTGTGATTCTGTTTCAGGATCAGTTCGTTGTTTTCGTCGTAATAAGGAGGTATGGCCTCATAGGTATCGGGGTCCTTGGTCCGGTTGATATTATGGTAGCTGAACGAGTCAAATGCGAACCGTGCCTGTGCACTGAGGCCTTTGAGGGCACCTTGAAATTCATATTTCAAGCCCACGTTCGACTGAACGGTCGTCTCGAACGACTGACGATAGCCCGATTGCGTGATCAAACCGTAGGGATTACGGTGCGAGCCCCAAGTCGGTTCGGCGATCTTGCCGCCCGGATAGGTTATGGGAAAAGCGAGCGGATTGCTACGCAGGATCCAACTGAATATGTCGCCTGCACTGGCTCCGGGATAATTGCCTTTCTGCAAAATGGCAGAGATGCCCATGGTGAGCAGGATGGACTTCGTGATGTCGATATCTGTGTTGACCCGGAAATTGAACCGTTCGTATTTGGCGTTGCTGTTGTATTGTTGCATGGCGTCCTGCTTGTACAGACCTTTTTCGGAATAGTAGGACCCCGATGCATAATAACGAGCTCTGGAACCGCCGCCCGATACATTGATCAATGCACGCTGGTTTGAAGTCCATTCTTTGAGTGTGGCATCGATCCAGTTTACATTCGGATAGATGTACGGTTCGCTTCCGTCTGCAATCTTCTGAATGATCTCTGGGGTATAACGCGGTTGTGCCATGGGATTGGTCGCCAGATTGGCTTCGTCGAAAAGCTGTGCGTATTGAGGGCCATTCACGAATTTGGGGAGCTTCGTGGCACCCATGATGCCCCGCTCATATTTGAGCGTGATAGATGGAGCGGCATCCCGGCCCTTCTTCGTGGTGATCAGGATCGCACCATTGGCTCCCCTCACACCATAAATTGCTGTGGCCGCAGCATCTTTCAGCACTGAAAACTCCTCGATGTCTTCCGGCTCGATGTCGTTGAGCGAGCGCTCGATACCGTCGACCATAATCAACGGGGAACTTCCGCCCTGACCGAAAGTGCCGATACCGCGAATCCAGAAGTTGGCATTGTCCTTGCCGGGCTCGCCGGTACGTTGTACACCTATGATACCGGAAACGTTACCTGCCAGAATGTTACTCATGGACCGTACCGGGATTTTGAACGATTTGAGTTCGGCCGATGAAATAGCACCTACTACGCTCGCCTTTTTCTGGTGACCGTAGGCGACGACGGTCACTTCTCCGATTGATTCAGCCGATGGAGTCAGGGTCACGTTGATGATGCTGCGCCCTCCCACTTTCTCCTGTCGGGTCGCATAACCTAGGTAAGAGAATTCCAGAATGGCTTGTTTGTCGGGAATTTTTAAGGTGTAGACTCCCGCCATGTTCGTGTTCGTCCCAATGGTTGTTCCCTGTACTACTACATTCACTCCGATCAACGGTTGACCGGAATCATCGGTAACGTTTCCGCTGACCGTTACCGAACTTTGCGCAACCTGTTGTGCGCAAATTCTTGATGGAAAGAAAAGCCCGACTGCAAAGGCCGATAAAAGCCAGACTGCAGCTTTCCTTTTTGTTTTAGCGTCAAAGTTCATCATAGATTGTTTTTGGGTTAATTGGATTAATTATTACAAGCAAACTTGCGTAAGCTTTACCTGTATTATATTAAGTTAAGGTTTTGTGTGTGGGAAATCCTTTGGCAAGATGCCGAACTGCTTGAAAAAGCATCTTGTAAAATAAGATGGCGAATTGAATCCAACCATAAAACAAACTTCATTGACTCGGTTTTCTCCAGTGGCGAGGATTTTTGCAGCCCGTTTCAACTTTATCAATTGAATGAAATCGTTCGGCGTCATCTGCACCAATTCCTTGATCTTGCGATGGAGACTCGAACGGCTCATATTCATTGTATCTGCCAACCGGTCGATGCTGAAATTGTTATCTAGGAGATGGGACTCAACAATCGTATGAAGCCTATCGAGGAATTCCTTATCCGTATGTCCAGATGCAATCGAACCGATCTCTGTGAAAGGATTCTTACAGAACATTGATTTGATTATCTGTCGGTTGTGTAAGATGGAAGTGATCTGGGCACACAAGTATTTCCCCGAAAAAGGTTTTTCGAGATAGACTTCGGCGCCGGCGTCCAGTCCTGCGATTTTGGCTCTGAGGTCTGTCTTTGCGGAAAGAATTACTATCGGAATGTGGGAGTATCCGATATCGGATTTGAGCTGACGACAGAAGTCGATTCCGTTCATGCCCGGCATGATCACGTCCGATACGATCAGATCAACCGTCCGTTCCTGCAATATTGCAAGCGCCCGATCAGCTGAATTTGCAAGAATAATTTTGTAATGGGGATTCAGAATTGATTTCAGAAAATTGCGCATGTCCTTATCGTCCTCCACGATAAGAATATGGACAGCCTCAGAACTATCGTCTATACAAAAATTATCAATAATTCCCCCCCCCACACAAATTCAGAGTCGGGAATCTCCGGATATTCTGCCTCCATACACCCTAAAATAGGGATTTCAACGATAAAACAAGTCTTTCCATCATCATCTATCTCGGTGCGAACAGAACCGTCGTGTTGCTCGACGAGGTTCCGAACTAGCGACAATCCGAGTCCTGTTCCCTGACGGTCTGTATTAATCTGAAAAAAAGGATCGAAAATACGGGTACTCATTTTCTCGGGAATTGTCGGACCATCATTCTTTATGATAAGCATAATCCGTCTCTCATCGTTTTCGGATACAGTTCTGAGAGCAACGACGACTGTGTGCGCTGCGAATTTCACAGCGTTGTCCAACAAGTTGCAAAGTATCTTGGTACAGGCTTCCTTGTCGACTTGTAATATGCAGGGAGTATCCGGAAGCTCAAGTTTCAGTGCCAATTTGTTTTGTCTGACCTGTTGTGAAAACTGTTCGGCACAATTGCGGATAAGGAGAGTCAAGTCGATCGCTCTGCGATGCATGGGATAATAGGAGCTCTCTATTTTCCGAAAGTCGAGCAATTGATTAATGAGTAATGATAACCGATCAATGTTCGTTCGCATGATGTGCATATTCTCGTTATATTCCTCTTTCGAAGTGCTGGGGTCGGTGATCTGCTCAAACGGACCTTTGATCAATGTGACTGGTGTTCGTATTTCGTGGGCTATATTGGTAAAAAACTCGATTTTTGCTTGATATTCCGATCGTTCCCTGTCGTGCTGCACCTCTTCGAGTTTGTGGTGGTTCTCCCATTGCAATCTCCGGGTATAGTATGTGAATAGGTACCAAATGATAGCTCCGGCCAGCAAGACATAGAGTACATAGGCCACCGTCGTTCGGTAGAACGGAGGAACGATCGTCAACTCAATCTTCGCAGGTTCCGGATTCCAAACGCCTGCGCTGTTAGCACCCGTTACTTCGAATACATATTTTCCGGGCGGCAGGTTCGAATAAGAGGCTGAATGGGTTCCAGTGATATCGATCCAGTCGCTGTCATAATTTTTCATCCGGTAACGATAAAGGTTATGACGGGATGCATTATAACTCAGTAGAGCGAATCCAATGCGGAATGAGGCTTGACTATGTTTGATCCGGAGCGATTGCATGAACTGAATCGAGCGAGGCAGCGGTGAACCCTTTTCTCCGATTCTGACGGGCTGCTTGAAAAAGGAAAAATCGGTAAAAACCAGCGGGGCACTATTCTTCCTCAGGGGAATCTTGCCCGCATCAAAACGGATGAATCCGTTGATCGTTCCGAAATACATGCTGCCATCCTGACCTACGAAGCCGGATTTATAGTTGAACTGATTCGTCGGGAGGCCGTCGGCGTCGGTGAAAAGAGCATGTGTGCCGGTTTCGGTATTGAGCTGTACAAGTCCCTTGTTCGTGCTTACCCAAAGATGCCCGTTCGGGTCCGGTTGGACCTGATAGATTACTTCGGATGCTTTCAAGCCGCCTTGCAGCACCAATTCGGCTGTTTCGTGTTTCAACGAATAGCGGATCAGGCCCATTCCGTCGGTTCCTATCCACAAATTGGACTTGTTGTCTTGGCAGATACTTACCGGATATTTCACATGATTGGTCAGTTTGCCCAAATCGAGACGGTTCCATTCATCGCGATATGGGTTGTAACTGAAGATGCCTTGATTGTAGGCTGCAAAGTAGAAAACGCCGTTGTCTGCGTGAAGAATGTCGTATATGAAAGCATTTTCGCCAATCTCTCTGACTGGTTCTATTTCACCGGTGGCCGTATTCAGTCGGTAGAGACCGTAAATCGTTCCGATCCAGATGCGGTCGTTTCCATCGTTGCATATGGCAAAGACGTTGTTGTCGTGCAGAGTCGGATAATTTTGGGGCGTTAAACAGTGAATGATGGACAGGTTCGTGAGGTCCATGACGCATAATCCACCGTTGAAAGAACCTATGTATAATTTATCTCGATCGGCGTATAATCCGTGGATGTTATCGGATAATAATCCGCTGTTTTTCGTATTGAACGCGGAGAAAGTTCCGGTGTCTGGATTAAACATATTTAGGCCGGCATCCTCGGTTCCTATCCAGATGCGTCCTTTCGTATCTTCGACGAATTCCCGCACAATCTTACCGCTCAATCCATTCTGCTGTCCAGTAGGTAGATAGCATTCGAAAATGCGATTCGAGGGTGGTGGATAATAGTTCACTCCGCCGAAATAGGTACCTACCCACATTCCGCCGGCACCATCCCGGAAGACGGAATAGACGGATTGACTGCTCAATGAGTATGGGTCCGAATAAGATTGCTTCAGGATTGTTACCGTACGTGTATCGTACCGGTATATATAAAGTCCGCTTTCTGTACCGATCCATATTTCCGAATTATCAATTACATAAATGTCTCGGACGAACAGATTCCGGTAGCATTCCTCTTCGAGCAAAGGAGCATAGGTGCCGTTGTAAGGGTTGAAAATATGGACACCTTTATTCGAAGTGCCGACAAGCAGTTGTCCTCTGGCGTCAGTAGTAATTTTGTATATATCTGTTTTGTCGCCGATTTCGTAACGAGCGAATTTTTCATTTTGTCGATCAAAACGGTTCAGCCCTCCTCCTCTGTGACAACCGACCCAAAGATTGCCCTCGCGGTCCCAACAAAGCGACCAAGGATTGGGTGATCCCAATGACTCGTCGTTGTCTGGTTCGTAAGTGAATAATTTCAGTTCTTTGGTCGAGGGGCGGTAACGGAACAGGCCCTGCCAGTTTACACAAATCCAAATATCGCCGTTATTGTCACATTTGATGTCATTTACCTCTCCTAAAATCCTGTCGCCTGCAAAAGTTTCCGTGTCGAAAGTTGAAATACGCTCCAATAAGGGATCGTATATGAAAATTCCGGTCAGCGTTCCAACCCAAATACAGCCTGCCTCGTCTTCGAACAGCGACCGAATAAAATTGCCTTTGAGCGAGGTGCCGTCGGAATCGTTCCGGAATATGCGAAACTCTTGACCGTCATAGCGATTCAGTCCGTCTTTGGTGCCAAACCACATGAAGCCTTTTTTATCTTTATAGATGCAGTATCTCGTATGCCGTCTTTTGCGAAAGTCCTTCCTCGACGCCCAAATGAGTAAAATAATATTTAGCAGGAGCGGCTTGGCAGACTACTGTTGCCATTATACATGTCACCCATATTGAAACAATTGCCGAGAATGCCTTTTTCATATTTACAAAATTAGATAATAGGAAATAAATAAAATAGTAAAATATTGGAAATAGATGTCAAAATATTTCATCAACATCGCTGAAACAGGGGTCTACGCGGTAAACCGGGGCTTTTGCGCGCATTTGAAATCTATCGCTGGAGAAAGAATGAATCATCCAATATTATCGGTCTGACTCATATCTCAAAATCAAGGAATGCTACTCCAAATGATATTTTATAATCTAAAGTATTATGTGTATAGACAATTTGAAAATTCCTCATATGCCTTTGTGATGTTTCCGAAATACCTACTCCCCGTTTAGCACGGTATGCACCACGTTTGCCTTGCTTCCGTTTCCGTGGGCGAAGGTAAGACAGGAGGTCGGAAAGCTCCCAAGATCGGGACCCTTCGGGTTCAGACAAAAAAATCAGCCGCAGCAGTGAAGTTGCGGCTGATTTTTTTGTCCTGAAATCTTGTTTGTATTCCGCCCCTCTGAAATATAGCCCCCAGAAACGGAAGCAAGGCAAACGCGGCCCATACGGCATAAAAAAAAGGTCGTAGTTATGAAACAGCACAAAGACATACGGGAAATTTTGAAACGGAGCGGCACCGCTCCCACCGGCATCTGCGGGTTTTGGAGGTCTGCGGTAGGTTTCGCGGCTGCGCTTTTCGGCGCGTTTGCGGCGTTCAAATTTCTCGCGGGCATCTATCTCGGCGCGGGCGGTTTTTGGGGCTTCTGCCTCTCGTTATGGTTCTTGCGGCGGTGTCGGGACATCGTGCGTCTCGTCCTTTCCCCTGGGGTCGTCCTCGTGCGGTTTCTTCTGCGGCTGTTTTACTAACATTCAACACCTTACAACTATGGGAAAAGTCACATTGTTATTCGCAGGAAAGAGTTACGACACCGATGCACCGAGCGTTCGGGAGAATCAAATCGTCATCTTCGACGGGCCTTACAACATGTGTAGCCGCATGGTTGTAGCCGGGATCGAGCACACGTCGTCCGGATACAGCTACCGATTGATCGATACCGAAACAGCCGAGGAACACACCGCCGATCTGATCCGTCCCTTGCGGGACAAATTCGGCATCGGACACTATTACGACGATGAACACCCCGAATTTATGGACGCCGCTCAGGTCGCGGCGCTCCGCACCCGTGCCGACGCCCTCAAGGCCGAACAGGAAGCCGCCCGTCGGGCGGCGGCGGAAGAATCGGAACGGTTGTACGCCGTCGGAGCGGAACGCCTGCGGCAGATCGTGCCCGACGATGCCGTGGCCGTCATCATCGGCGAACAGCACGAAAGCGAGTGCGACCCCTATACGGACTATTTCGGCTCGCGTATCGTACGCACCGTGATTCTCGGGTTCTCGACCCACACGCGCGATCTGTTCCCCGAAATGCGCAAGGCCGCCGCCCGCTTCGAGGGCACAGCGCACTTGGCAGAGCGTAATGGCGAGTACGAGCACCGCGAAAAGTACAGCATGGGGCACGGCTACTACCTCGGCACGCACCGTTATTCGGGCTGGCAGGTCAGCAAGGAATCGTGCCGTGACAAAGAGGGTATTATCAAGCGTTTCGCCGTCGTGGCCGGAAATCCCGACAATGTATGCATTGAAACCCCTGCACCCGCACAGGATGCCGCCCCGGAGGCCGCAACCGATGCACGCATCGAAATCGTGGAATACTCCGAAAAGTCGATCGCCGTATTCGGCGACACGAAACCCTTGCGTGACATGCTCCGCGATCTGAACGGGCTGTTTCGCGCCTACCTTACGCACAACGGCACCCGGTGCGCCGGGTGGATCTTCTCCAAACGCCGAGAACGGGAGGTACGCAACGCATTGGCCGCCTATCTCAAATAATGTCTGATTCGGGGCGGGCATCCGTCCGCCCCACAACAACCGAAACCATGAACGAACAGATAACAGCTATCGCCGCGCTTCTGCTGGAGATCAACGGCAAAGGAAAATACACTGCCTTTTTCGATTTCAGCGGCCATGTACGCACTTTCAGCATCCGGATTTATTCCGGTACATGGTCGAAAGGCAAAGACCCGCTTTTCAACCTCTCGCTGCAAAACAAGGACGGCCAATGGAGGAATTGGGACAACGCACACGCCATGTCCGGCGATTCGATCCTCTCATTCTTAACGACCCTATTATGAAATCATACGAAGAAATCATACAGCGCACGGCGGATTTCGACTACATGATGCGCACCCGGTTGCCGGAAAAATACATGCCGGAGGTGTTCGGCGTCACGGCCGGGGAAGACCCCGATCTGCGGCAACTCCTTCACAACGCATCGCGCAACGGCATAGGCATTACCTACCTGCTGTTCAAAATACCGTACGACCGCCACAAGCAACTGATTAAATACCTTTCAAAATAATCTTAAAACCATCATGCCATGAAAACGAACGAAACCAACACCACGACCGCAACCGCCGATCAGAGCACGAAATCGACCGTTCTGCTCGCTATCGACAAACTCCGCCCCAATCCCAACAATCCGCGGCGGAGTTACGACGAAAATGCCCTCGCGGAACTGGCCGCTTCCATTGCCACACACGGCCTTATTCAGCCCATCCGGGTGCGAGCCGCAGAACAAGGCTGTTATATCATCGTCTGCGGCGAACGCCGCTACCGTGCCGTGCAACTGCTCGGCCAGACCGAAATCGAGGCCATCGTCGATGCCGCACCCGCCGACGAACGGGCGATCTTCGACCTCGCGCTCTCGGAGAATATCCAGCGCGAGGAGATGCCGCCGCTCGACGAAGCCGAAGCCTACAAAGCCGCCATGCAGACCCTCGGCGGGGACGCCGCCGCCGTGGCCGCACGCTTCGGCAAGAGCGAGCAGTATATCTATTACCGGATGAAACTCAACGAACTGATTCCCGACATTAAAAAACTTCTGCGCGGAAACTCTATTACGCTGGGTCTTGCTATGGAGTTGGCTCGGTATGGAAAAGATCTACAAAAAGCGATCTACAAAGACCGCCTCAAAGACGACGACGGGTGGCGGAAATACTCCGTAAAGGAGTTCAAGCGAATGGTGGACGCCCATTATACGAACGACCTGGCCCGGTATCGCTTCGACCAGACGGCGTGTGCCGCATGCAAGTACAACGCAAATACCTACGATATGTTCGCCACGGGAAGCGGACGGTGTACGAACCGGGAATGTCTCGAAGCCAAAAACCGCGAATTCATCGAGCGAAAAAGCGGAGAACTGCTCGCGCAAAATCCGAAATTCATCCTTTGCAAAGATCGTTACGGATGCGACGACCATGATAAGGCCGTAGAGCATATGACCGAAAACGGGGTCGAATGCAAGTCGTTCGAATACGGGCAGGTACAGGAAATGCCCGCTATACCCGCGGAACCATGTCCGGCGGATTATGCCACCGATACCGATTATACCGCGGCAATGCAGATCTATGAACAGCAGAAAAAGGCCGCCGAGGAAAAGACCGCTGACCTGCTGGCCAAGCACGACGCCGGGGCGATCCGGATTTTTGTCAAAACCTCGCGCGACGACGCCCGGCTGGTCTATGTGAACCAAGCCGCCAAAGGCAGGGAATCTACCGGGGAACTGATCGCCCGCCTTGAGGAGAAGAAAATCCGCAACACGGAACTCGCACACGAAAAAACCGTCGAAGCCGTCCGGCAGATCGTCCGCGACGAGGAGATCGCCCCGACGCCGTTTACCCAGCTGGAAGACAACATTCTCTATTACATCATGCTCGGAAGCCTGCGGCGCGAACACCTCGCCGCCGTGGGATTTCCCGAAGCGTATTATTTGACATCCGAACAGAAAATCGCTGTCGTCAATGCGCTGACCGACGAACAACGCGACCTCATCACCCGTGATTTTCTTGTAAAAAGCCTTACATCCGACATCGGTTTCGACAAAACGGGGAAGCAACTGCTGATGGAATTTGCAGCCTTGCACCACAAAGAGAAATACGAGGTTGTGAAAGCTCAGTTCGACGAGGAATACACGAAACGCAACGACCGTCTCGACGAGCGTATTGCCGTGGCCGAAGCGCAGGAGAAAGCCAAGACCAAAGCCGCCAAGAAAGAGGGCAAAACGGGTAAGAGCACCAAGAAAACGACAAAGAAAGCCGCCTAAATTCTGATCGGGGACGGCCCGCAGGCCGTCCCCATAAAACCGAATGAATCATGTTGAAAGAATTTATCGACGCTCTTCGCCGGCATGGAGTCGCCGTTTTCGATCTGATCCATGTAGGTGCGGGGAATCACATTTTTTTCGCACGCCGAAACGGCCATACTTGGAGTATCCGGATTTCCCGGCAACGAGGCGAACACCGTTATACCGTGCATATCTTCTCCGAAGAATCGGACATAAGGGGCACTTATTTCTGTCCGCCGGGATTGTTGCTGACAACTATCGAACTGCGATTCAACGACCTTGCGACACCATAAATAAGTCCCGGTTTCCGTCTGCGGCATGACTGCCGCAGACGCGAACGGGCGGACGCCCGCGGCTCCCGCCATACCGCCACCCCGAATTGTGTCAAAACATCATCTGACGAACCTATGAAATCTTATATACGTATCGCTCCCGATGTGGAATATTTCACCGATTACGACCGTTTCCGCGAGGCGCAAATCTGCTGCGCCGTCGCCGAAGACGGCACAAGCCTGTTCAGCCGCATCGAGAACCGCCGCTTCATGCACACGGTGCGGCACGATCTTTCCGAACGGGTTATCGAGCTGCTATGCCGGCAGATACATCGTGAAATATGCACATTGCACTATGGCGGACAAGTCGTGGAATGACCTGCCTGCCACACCAGAGAATTGTAAGTTGTAAAATATTAAAAGTGCCCGGTAAAACCGGGCACTTTTAATTGGGTTCAACCCCGGATCAATATCTGTGTTTCGGATACTCCGGAAAGAGGATCAACCAACATAGTCCGATGGCGACCAGTACCGACAATATTCCCATTGTCAGGCAAAGAGCCGTTAGAAAGTGTACGAGCATCGAATCTTATTTTTCCCGTTACAGCAGTTTTGCTTCTAACAACTCTTCGGCTGGTATTTCCACCGTCTGATGCCGGGCTCCGTTTTTCTCGATGATTTCCAGCAAAAGCACCTTGTCATCGGAGATCGTCAGTTTAGGCAGCGCGAATACCGCCCTTTGCCGCTGGTGCCCCCTTACGACGGCCGGATCGTTGCATACGCGCAGGATTTCGAGCGTCGACTGCTGCTGTGCCGTACGCTTGGCGAGTTTGCGATCCGCTACGATGAATCGCCGCGCATCTACCTCGAATGAGATATTCGTGTCATTCGAGATACAGGAGTGAATGTATATCACGTCATTGAACACGTAAATCCCCAACACTTCGACTTCGATGCCGTACTTTTTCGTGCGAATGCCCTTTACGTCCGTACGGTTTTGGCGGTATATGTCACTCAATATGCGCTTTACGGTCGCGGGCTTCTCGCGCCCTACCTCGCGCAGCAGCACCCGACCTTCGGATGCTGGGGCCGTCGGCTGCGGATAGCCCACGGCAGTCGGCTTCTTCACACCTTCCGTCTGCGGTTCTTGCACTGTAAGATTGAGGGTCGAGACAGCCGGATTCTCGGCATAATAGACATCGAAAGTGAAAAATCCGCCGTCCTCGGTGATGACCGTCAGGTTTGTTTCTGCTGCGAAATTCCGCACGGCGGCTTTCACGCGCACGACGTTCTCGGCTCTGTCGGCCTTGCCGGCGATGATGTCCATCGAGCCGATGTCGATATACGTGACGGGCGACGGGAAGAGGATGTGTACAGTCTTGGTGAATCCCGCTTCGATCTTTCGGGGTTCGATCTGTTGCGGCCCGTCCTGCATGGCTTTCGCCGTAGCGTGTGCTGCCCAGATTGCGGAGACGATCAGGGGCAGATAAATAAGGTCTCTTTTCATTTTACTGCTGTTTTGAAATCAATAATAGCTGATGGTTGGCTTTGAGGGTTATCTTCACCTCGCGGAGCTTCCCGGCGACATACTGCGACGAAGCCTGCAATCCTCCGCGGGCCAGCTCGGACAACACCTGCTGCCCGGCCGAACGGGTGACGTTTACACTCGTCCCGGCAGTCTGTCCTACGGACGCCAGCGCCTCTTTGAGGGCCGTCCGTTCGCGGGAGTTCGGGACGTTCAGCCCCGGCTGGCCGTCGAGGTCGTAAGCCACGGCTTCGACAGCGAAGATCCGCCCGCCGTATTCGACGGACGACACCATGACTTGCAGCCGCATCCCGGAGATCGTCGCAAGACCGTATAGCGGCGTATTACGGGGAATCGTCACTCCGTCGATACGCACGACTTCCAGCAGCCGCAGTTGCACTGTGCTTCCGGCACGTATGACCTGCGTCTGAGCAACACAGGCCCTAACGGTCGGTACCTGATTCTCCGCCGCACGTCCCGCCGCGGTCAAAAAACCGAGGTTGCGCTCGACGGCGAAATCCGCCCGCGGGTCGAGCGTCGAGGCTTCGACCTCACCTTCCCGAACGGGCCGCATTACGGACAGGCGCGAATCCCTTCGCGGCTTCGTCGGCCCGGCCTCTTTGTCCGCGGTCGTTCCGCCGCCGAGATACTTCTGCGCGAGCTTGTACTGCTCCTCGGCCAGCTCCAGCGGATCGGGCTGCTGCCGCGCGGCGTCGAGCTGGGATTGCAAGGCTGCGACCTGTTCCTTCAGGGCTTCGACCTCGGCATTGCGCTGCGGAGCGGCGTAGAAGCCCTGCACCTGCCGCTGCATGGCCCGGTTGGCCTCGGAGGCCCGCAGTGCGGGGTTGTCCGCCGGTGCAGGCTCCTCGGAAGGTTTGAGCCCGTCGTCCAGCAGCGAGAACGAGTTGTCGCCGAGTGTCATCATGCGTCTCTGCTGCTGCTCCTCGCTGCGGAGCTGTTCCGCGGCTTTGCGTTTGTCTCCGACGGTGGCCTGCGCCTTGCCATCCGGGACCGACGTATTGATCCCCGCGGCCCCCTCTTGGGGCTTGACGGGCGCAGGCCGGAATATGAACCATAGCACGACGAGGAATATGCATCCGAGGATCGCCGCGAAGAGCAGCACCTTGCGCTTGCGCTGCCGCTCGAACTCCGCCGAGGGGTCGTTTCCCGGATTCTTGTTTTCTTTCATAGCAGTTTACGGTTTCAGAGGTAAATATTCAAAATGCCCGACCTCCAGTTCCGGTACCATGTCCGTAGCGAAGAGGAGCCAAAGATAAACGAGCAACAGCAGGACGAGCGCCGCGAGTACGATCCGCTCCCGGATGCAGGGTGCGAGCGTGTCGTGCCGGCGCCGCAGCGACCGCCGCACCCAGCGGATGCGGCAGCGCAGGGAGTGCGGTTTAACGGTCATAGGTTGCAATGTCTTTGTTCTCGACGATGTTCAGCGCCTCGACCATAAAGCCCTGCGGGTTGTTGTCCGAGCGGGAGACGTTCACCAGACGGCATGTCGTGACGAGCGACCGCTCCGTGACGGTGCTTTCGCGCAGGATGCGCTGCCGTGCAAAGGTCGTAACCTCGTAAGGATAACGGTCGAAATTGCAGCGGATGCTGTCCACTTTGACCATCTGCGAAACATTGCCCGCGATCAGGCGGTTGAAGAAGCCCTTCTCCTGCAGAACCTTGTAGTAGGATAAGGCGCTTTTGTCGGCCATCTGCAAGGCGCGTCCGACATTGGACTCGATGGCTGCCTTGTCGGGCGAGAGGGTGAAGAAGAGCTCGTGGAAGCGCCGCACATGTTCACGGGCCTCTACGGGACGGTTCTGTGCGAGGTCCTGCGAGAGCGCCACCATCAGCGAGCGTCCGTTGTCCAGCACGTAGATCTTCTGCCGCTGCCGTTCGGCGAAAGAGTAGGACATCCAGACCGCCGCCACGGTAACGACGGCGCAGATTCCGGCGAAGACGAGCGCGTACATGCGCAGCTGCCGAAACGATGTTTCGATGTTCGTTAAACACTTGAATTCCATAATAACGGGTTATTTTATTTTCTGAAAATAAGCCGGGCGCCGTTCATGATGCCGCGTCCCACGGCCTTACCGCCCGATAATGCCGCCGAGCCGGCGCCTTTGGCCCCGGCCCATGCTTTGCCGGCCGTCCATCCGGCTCCGGCGCTTACGAGCGAGGTCATCTTCGAGACGGTCTTGTTGTAGGCGGCGAATCCGTTCGCCTGCACGACCCACGAGGCGATCGAGGGGATGCAGAGGTATCCGCATACGGCCACGAGCATGAAGATCAGGTTCAGGCTGCTCGACCAGTCCACATACCAGTTGTAGCCTTCGGCCATCAGGTCGGCGTCGTGGCGCATCGAAAGGGTTTGCAGACGTGCGATGATCGCCGAGAAAAGGTCCGAGATCGGCAGCCACAGGTAGATCGAGACATACTTCGTGAGCCATTGCGTCAGCGTGGACTGAAATCCGTCGAACACGGAGATGGCGAAGGCGATGGGGCCCAGCAGCGACAGCACGACCAGATAGAAGGTTCTCAGCACGTCGAGTATGACGCTCGCCGCCGCGAAGAGCAGTTCGAGTATCCATGCCAAGCCTTTGAAGATGAGCCCCTTTACAGACCATGAGGAGCGTTCCTCTTTCATGCGGTCGAGTGTCTGCTGTGTCTGGTCGTCCACGCCCAGTTCACTGAGCTCACGCTCCATCTCCTCGTCCTCGGCGTAGTAGCTGTCCGGGGGCATCTGCTCGCGGCCTTCGAGTTCGAGCCGCTCACGCCGCTCCTGCCATTGTTCCATGTCGAGTGTTTGCCCGACCATCAGCGAATGCGTTGCCTTTACCAGGGGTGAAAGTATGCCGTTCAGGCTTCCCAGCACGAGCGTCGGGAAGAACAGGATGCAGATGCCGATGGCGAAGGGCCGCATAAGGGGAAAGAGGTCGATCGGTTCGGCTTGGGCCATCGACTGCCAGACGCGGTAGGCGATGTAGAGTAGCGCCCCGATTCCTGCGATGGCCATTGCGACCTGCGACATCGGATAACACAGCACCATCATATCGTCGTATAACACCCGGAGAATTGTGTGCAGATTCTCCGTAAGGGAAAGCATGTGTACCATCGTCGGCTACCAGTAACGTTGTTCGTCGGTTCCGTACAATGAGAGCACGCCCTCCATGTCCCGTTTCCGGGCGGCCCGCAGCAGGGATATGGAGATGTTCTTGCGCGTGTAGTAGCGTGCCAGGTCGCGGTGACGCCGCAGGACGCCGTAGACGCGCTGCACCACGTCGATGCGGTCCTTGTCCGTCAGTGACATGTCCGTAGGGTTCACGATATCCTGCAATTCTTTCAATTCCCCGGCCGACTCCTCGATGATGCGGGCGTAGCCTGCGGCGATGGCAGCCAACTCTGCGGGCGTGAAGTTCTCGTCGCCGACCATCCGACGATACCCGTCTACGTAGATGTCCGAGATTTCGCCGACCAGCAGGATGCACTGTTGCACCTTGCGGGCCGAGCGGACGAGGTTGCTGACGGATTTCAGGGCGTCGTAGTATTTGCGGCCCTGCTCATAAATCTTCACGGTTTCCTGAAAGCTCTGCAACATGGTCTGGCCGTTCTTGGCGGCTTCGACGACCTGCTTGGTGGAGTTGACGATGCCCTGCGCGAGGTTCGTAGGGTCCGAGACGACCCACTGGGCGTATGTGCTGAGGCCCGTGCAGACGAGGCACAGACACAGCATAATGATTTTCTGCTTCATTGAATTGAATGTATTTTTTAGGATATTTTGCCCGAAGGCGGACATCATCGTTTTATCCGACGGCCCAGAGCCTGCGGCTCGGTACTTTCTTTCCGTACTGGGACGATCTCCTGACGCCGTACCCCGGAAGCATGTTTCTCCTGCTTGGCTTCTTTCTGCCGCAGGAAGTCGAACAGATTGTCCGCATAGGGCTGCCGCCCGGTTATACGTACGAGCCGTGCATCCAATTCCCGGAAGGCTTTTTCGACCTGCCGGAATTGCTTTTCGCGGGGATTATCCGGTTCGATACCGTATTTGTCGAGCAGCTGCCGGTTGGTGTAGGGGCTGTCGATCTTTTCCGGGAAGCGTGCGAACCATCCCAACGTCTGCAACTCGGCATCGAGTTTCTCGATGTAAGTTTGCCGCAGGGGAATTTCCGGATCGCTTTCCAATATCCTCTCGGCTTTCCGCACCATGCGGTTCTCGGCCTTCCATATCCACTCCCGGAGCTGCTGAACCTGTTGCGGCTCTTCCGGACATGCCGGGCCGTCCAGCCGCCCGCGCATCTCTTGCAACCGCTCCATGTCGGCGTCCCAGTCGTAGAGGCGTACGACGTAACAGGAGGGCATATAACGTCCACTTGTTTCTGCCAGATGGCGCAGCTCGCGGAATGTCTCGGCGCGGAACTGCCGGTCTACGATATGCGCTGCTGCCTGCACCTCGTCCATCGGAGGCTGCTGGAGCTTGCTGTCGGGATGCTGCTCCAGATAGGCATCCAAGAGAAAGGTGTGCATGGCCAGCAGGCCGTGCAGGGAGTGGGCGGTGTCTGCCGGAACGTCTGCGAGGCGCCGCCCGATCTTTTTCGCAAACGATGTCCTGCGCAGGGCATCCATCAGCTCCAGCATATCTTTTCCCGCCGCATCTTCGGGCGTCCTGAGAAAGCGGGATGTCGCTGTATTCATTGTCAGTCCGATTCCGGCAATGGTCAGATCCGATTTCCGGTGCCGTCGCACAAGATCTGTAACATTGCTTATATCCCGTTCCCGAAGCAGGTTCTCTGCATGACGGGCAATGAGGGTACTTCGATGCTCCCTTTCCCAGTCCGGCTTGCGGCGGAATAGCCGTGCAATCCTATCTTTCCATTCCATAGCCGTCGGATTTGAGGACGTATAATTGTAGGCGGAGTCCGCCGAAGGGCTGCCCCAGCAAGCAGGGGCAGCCCGGAAATACCGAATGACGCTCCATTATTCGGCCGGTTCGTTGAAGTCGCACGCTTCGGCACTGATTGCGTCGTCTTCCTGCCGCCGGATGCAGTCCTCCGGAACGAAACGTCCGTAACAGCCGACGGTAAGCGTGTCGGCGGTGGCATCGTAGATCACGCGGTTGCCCTCGTCGGCCCCGAGCCACAGGCGGTGGCGGCGCAGCGCGATGATGCCGTCCTGTACGATACGTTTGTAGCAGAGCGCGTGGTCGAAAACGAGGATGCGCCACATGCCCTCGCCGATGCGGCGTATCGAGGCCGAGAGGTTGTTTTCCGCCGAGAGCCACGCCCCGCAGATGCGATCGGCATCGAGTTGTTCCCGAAGGTCTGCCAAAGTGCGGATGACTTCGGTGCGGGTTCTGATCTCCTGCTGAAGGGCCGCTACGGCCGACGCAGGCGTCGATTGGTTACTGTTCATTGTTTTTGAGTTTTGAGGTTCGTTTGAAAGCGTCGCCCGGCACGAGGAGCAGTGCATCGGCCGGGGGCGTGTAAAAGAGATCGACCCGGCATCCGCCGTAGGCCGTATAATAGACGCAATCCTTGTAGTATAGGAGGTGCGTTTCGGACGTGCTGCGGTGCGTGATGGTGATCCGGAATTTATCACCGCACGGCTCGATCACCAGCCGCGTATCGTCGAGCGTCGAATGCCATTCGCCGCACAAGGGACGGATTTTGCGGTATTCGTAATCGTAGAAGAGGCGGAAAGCTCCGAGCACGGCGGCCAATGTCAGCAGGATACCGGCGCATATCCAAAGCAACTGTTTCATAACAGGAAGAATTAAGATTCGGTGTTCGTTTTACGCTCGCGTGCCAGCTGGCGGATGGCGGCTTCGATGTCGCCGCCGAGCTTCTCGGCAAGCTCCATTACCTGCATCTTTTCCGACTCTTCGGTGGTGTAACACAGGTACTCTGCCGCACTCGTTTCAGTGGCATAGACCGCCGACTGCACGCCTCCGAGTCCGATCCAGACCTCTTTATAGCGGCGTTTAGGATCGTTCGAGAGGTTGATAGAGAGAATCTGCGCCCGCTCCTTGTCCGTCAGCCCCAGCAGACGTTGTATGCCGTCGAATTTCGAGAGGTATTTGCGCTGGTCCAAAAGGATTTTGCAGTCGGCGTTGTTGATGATCGACTCCTTGACGATGGGCGACGAGATGATGTCGTCCACCTCCTGCGTCACCACGACCGCCTCGCCGAAATACTTGCGAACGGTTTTAAACAAATACCTAATATATGCACTCATATTGGCCGAGGTGAGGGCCTTCCAGCACTCCTCGATCAGGATCATCTTGCGGACGCCTTTCAGCCGTCGCATCTTCGAAATGAAGGTCTCCATGATGATGAGCGTCACCACCGGCAGCAGCGTCCGGTTCGAGGAGATGTTGTCCAGCTCGAAGACGATGAAACGTTTGTCCAGCAAATCCAGCTGCTTGTCGGAGTTCAGCAGGTAGTCGTACTCGCCGCCCTTATAGTAAGGTTCCAGCACGTTCAGGAAGTTTTCGAGGTCGAAATCCTTCTCCCGCACGCGCTTCTGCTCCAGAAGCCGCCGGTAGTCGGTTTCGACGAACTCGTAAAAGGTATCGAACGAGGGGACGATGGAGCGGTCGGCGCGGAGTTTCGAGAGATAGAGGTTCACGGCGTTCGAGAGCGCCACTTCCTCCGAGCGCGTCGGCTCCTCGGATTCCCGTTTCCAGAGGGTCAGCAGCAGCGTCTTGAGCGACTCGCGCTTCTCCACGTCGTACACTCCGTCCTCGACATAGAAGGGATTGAAGGCGATGGGCGCCTCCTCGGTGTAGGTGAAATACACCCCGTCGCGGCCCTTGGTCTTGGCGTGAATCAGCGAGCAGAGCCCTTGGTAGGAGTTGCCCGTGTCGACCAGCAGGATATGCGAACCCTGCTCCCAGTACTGACGAACCAGATGGTTCGTCAGATAACTCTTGCCCGAGCCCGACGGTCCGAGGATAAATTTATTCCGATTCGTGATGACGCCGCGCTTCATCGGAAGGTCCGAGATGTCCAGATGGAGGGGTATGCCCGACAGGCGGTCGGACATCTTGATTCCGAAGGGCGAGAGCGACGAGCGGTAGTTGGTCTCCCCGTTGAAAAGACAGAGGGCCTGATCGAGAAAGGTGTAGAAACTCTCCTCGGCAGGGAAGTCGGCCTCGTTGCCGGGAATCGCCGCCCAGAACAGCACCGGCACGTCCACCGTGTTGTGATGCGGCGTGCATCCCATCAGCGCGAGCTGCGAGCCCACGTCGTTGCGGATGCGCTTCAGCTCCGCTTCGTTCTCGGCCCATGCCATGACGTTGCAGTGGCACCTTACGGAGCGCAGCCCCTGCGAATGCGCCTCATTGAGGTACATTTCGATGTCGAGTAGGTCAGCCCCCTTACGGGAGCTTTCCCCTCTAAGAACCGTACGTGAGAGTTTCCCCTCATACGGCTCAAGCAATTCAAAACTTTTATTTGTAACTAAAAGCCGGCTCATAGTAACTTCCATTTATTTCTGTTAGTAATTCGGCTGCAATGATCATGTATTAGGACTTTCGCCTTTCTACTGCTCCCTGTCATTTCAGTAATTTTCCAGGGAGTTTCCCGTGTGATGTGCTTGCCACACACAGGGCAACATTGCATTTGCTGATTCCACAGGCGATAGATATATTGCTTGCCGTCTAAGTGTGCAAGCATTCTTCGGGTCTTGTATTGATCGAAGAAATCTTTCCAATCGGCATCATATGGGTTGGCCTCACTGCGGATTTTGATATGTCGCTTTATTTTCGTATCCGACAATCTCACAAGAGTGTGGTATTTATCCACTTTCCTGTTTTCAAGCGGTACGGCAAAAGTCCAGCTTCTACCTCTTACAGTGTGATAATACTTGTTGGCAATCCATCGTTTACCTTTTTTGGGATGTCTTCTGCGAGACCATCGCCATAGTTTGTTGAAAATTTGTGCATCTGTTTTACGGAAAGTTTCCGATGCAGAACACCCCTTGTAGTAGTTCGCCCATCCTCTAATGACTGGGTTTAGCAATCGTATCAAAGATTGTTGCTTAGAAGACTTGTTCTTGTCCACTATTTCACGAACCTTATCTAAAAATCTCTTTCGACTCTTCTTGGATGGTTTTGTGATAAACTTGCCTTTATATTTTCTGATATTGAACCCAAGAAAATCAAACCCTTCTTCTATATGAGTTATCTTAGTCTTTTCTTCTGATAAGGTAAGCCCTCTTGCTTGAAGAAACTCAATGACTAATGGTTTAACATGGTTCTCCAACAACTCCTTACTCTCTCCTGTGATAATAAAATCATCCGCGTAGCGAACAAGATTTATCATAGGAGTATAGTAATTTTTCTTCGAGCGGTTTATCGGAAAGCTATCGGCAAGCAGTTTTTCCAGTCCGTCCAAAGTCATATTTGCAAGAGTTGGGGAGATGATGCCGCCTTGAGGAGTTCCCTCCTCTGTCGGAAAAAGTTGCTTGTTGAAAATAAATCCACTTTTCAACCATTTACGGAGCAAAACTTTATCCATAGGGATATTGTCAAGCAACCATTCATGACTGATATGGTCGAAACAACCTTTGATATCACCTTCTAAGATCCATTGTGGGGATGTCGTCCTTGCCAGGTCATTGAAGCATTGTTGAACGGCATCTGCCGTGCTCCTTTCTTTTCTGAAACCATAAGAATTGGCATCAGCCGTTGTTTCAGCTACGGGAGCCAGTGCCATCAGATACAATGCCTGCATAGCCCGGTCTTTCATAGTTGGTATACCCAATGGTCTTAATTTCCCGTTACTCTTTCTGATATGTACTCGTCTCAGAGGTTGGGGTGTATAACCTCTCCTTTTCAGTTCGGTTATTGCACACACTTTAGCATCTGGCGTTTTCCATGTTACCATATCGACGCCAGCCGTTTTACTCCCATTATTGGAAGTTACACGTCTTACCGCTAATGCTTTAGCGTAAAACGAGTGGGTCAGTGTCCACTGCAAGGCTTTGACCTTGTTGTGGCGACCCTCTTTTTGAGCCTTTACAATACGCGCTTGTAGCTTTTGAACCGCAGCTTCGCATTTGAGCCAATTTATACTGTCCCATTTGCTCTGCGTTTGGTCAGTCGATGCACACGATTTTTTAATTTCGTTCATTTGCTTTTCTCCTTTTAAAAGTTCTAAAAGTTTCTTGTAAAGAATCACCTACCGCAGAAGTCAGCCTGCTTTCGCAGCGGGATGATGTTTCAATCCCTATTCACCCCATTACAGGGTGGCATTCGCTTTTTCTGCAATCCTATACCCGCACTCCATTCGGCATTCCTTACGGTCTGCTTACCTGTCATTGGCAGGAGAAATACGGGCTTACTACGTTCCGTGCAAGTAACTTATAAGTGGGTTAGGTTCTGTCTATTACACCGGCAGTACTCTGTTCGTGTATTCCCAGAATGGAGAGGAATAACCGACTGCTTCCCTTTTGGGCTGAAGCCTATCAGTATCTTTGGCTTCTTCAACCTTACGACGTTTAGACGACAGTTCGCTTACGCTAACCATACCACCCAAGCCAAGCTCCCTGACTGTATGATACTAACAGCCATTGTCTTTCCCTCACGGTTCTGACTGCTCCTTTCGGAAGGGCTACCTTGTCTGGACAGCTTTGATACAGTATATTACTATTGGTGCATCTGTCCATAGGCTACCGTTGACGAAACAACGGGTTAAATCTAAGTTTAACAATTACTTACACAGCGACGTATCGCACCCACTCCCGGTTGATGGCGTTCGAGCGCGAATAGGCCGCCAGCGAGTTCATGTTCCGGGCCGAGGCTTCGAGACGCTTGAGCGTTTCGTCGTGGTCGTCGAGGAAGATCACCTGATTGTAGACATGGTTGCAGGAGAGCAGCAGCCCCACGGGCGCCGCGAAGGAGAGGCGGCAGTCCGAGCGGTCGGTCGAGAGGCGTTCGTAGCGGAAATCCGTCGCCACGCTCTGCGGCAGCATGTCCAGATCGGAGAGCGTGTGCATCGAGAGGTATTTGTCCCCGATACGCATCACGTCCGGGTCGAGACGGATATCCTCGTTGACGACCGGACGCTGTTCGTCCGAGAGGGCGAAGTAACGGGCCAGCAGCCCGGCGTCGTCCGCCGTGCCGACGATCTCTGCTTCCGTAAGCCGCTCGACGCGCACGAGGCCCGAATCGTTCAGGATGCGTTCCATCTGCTCCGCGGCCTCCAGAAAGCGCGTCACGGCATCCGTGTCGCGCATCTCCCGCGGGACGATGAAGCCCCGGCACAGCACGGACGAGGCGCTGGTCTGCCGCATCTGTTCGGGCGTGGTCTTCGTAACGAACAGGTAGCACGTATGGCGCAGGTAGGGCCGCTCGTTGAAATGACGTTCGTAAGAGCGGGCGAGAAAGCTCCGCTCGGAGCCCTCCTCCGGTGCCATGTATCGCTCCTCGATAAAGAAATCCTGCTTGTGGACGACCGTGTAATCCGGCAGCACTCTCAGGGCTTTGAGCCATGCACCGTGCAGCGCTTCGTACTCCTCGCCCGTGAGGGTGAAGAGTTCGGGCAGCGAGACGCGGTAAGCCGCGGTGATGTCGGCGAACTTGGAGATGATGCAGTTGTTCTCGACGCGCAGCAAAGGGAATTTCGATTCCAAGGTCGAGGTTTTCAAGGTTCCGCGCATAGGATTACGGTTTTACGGTTCGAGGGATACGAATGCGTAGCAGCCGCCGGATGGCCCGACGATGGATGATGCGCCGCGGATGCCGGCGCGAGGCCATGAGCTTTTGAAGTCCGTAGGGGCCGAAACGGCGGCTCAGGTAGAAGGTGCCGCCCGTGACGGCAAGGCCGGCTGCGAGGGCGAAGAGGATGCAGAAGCCCTGCGGGACGCCGCTCATGTACATTCCGGCGAAGCAGACGAAGACGCCCAGAAGCCCTGCGACGAACAGCACGAGGTACTGCGCTGTGAGCCGTAGGCTAAGAACCCGGTGCCTTGCCGTATTTCTACGGTAGGTTTCCAAGAACTCGCCTCCGAACCGTGCTTGCACCTCTCGGCGCACACGGCTCTCCACTAACATATTCAGTCTATTATCCCGTGATGTATCTTGTTGTGACAGGGAATACATACAGCTAACGTCTTTCTCTGACGTCCAATCATTTGGATTTTCCATGGCTCTTTGCCTTTTAAGTCTTTGAGTCTTTTGACGTGGTGTATTTCAATGTTTTCCGTTGCGCCACACAATTCACACTTACCCGCTTTTAACCTTTGTATAAGGTTTGATACAGTGGTATTGAAAATCGTGTTGGCTACATAATCACAACTCGCGTCCATCGCGGTTGTTTTACGCTTAAAGCTCCCGTTGAAGAATACCCGCATCTTCTTTCCTCCTTTCTTGTCCTCATAGAAAACCGCAAAATCTTTGTGATGTCGATACTTTGCGATAATCTTTCGGGCTGTCGTACTGTACTTTCGTGCAAAAGTCTTATACAGACTGTATTGCATGATGTACTTGAAAGAATTCAGGTGTGAACTGTTATTTGCGATAGAAAAATAGTTTGCAAAACCTCGGATTTCTCTGTTATAAGCATCCAGTATTTCGAGGTCGTCCAGATGTAGCAACTTTGTCCGGCTTGTGGGTTTCCATTTCGCTTTACCCTCGAATTGATGAATTTCCATCGCCTCGTAGTAGAGAAGTTTATCCCGCATTGTGAACATTGGCACTTCCAACACTACCTTTTTGCCGTAAGCCTTAATAAGTACTCCCGATTTCTCGCCTCTTAACGTCTTATCCGTGAATGGTCGGACATAGATTTCATAGCCGAGGAATTTTGCCTTTCTATTGCCGTGCGTGATTAAGGTCTTTTCTTCGGAGAGCGTCAATTTCAGTTTCTCGCCGAGGAAATTCTTAATATCCTCTTTGATGGCCTCACAGTCCGATTTACTGCCAATCACTCCGATAATAAAATCATCGGCATACCTCACATACTTAATCCGTCTATATCCCTCGTCCATTTCATCGACAGAGGGTAAGTGCATCCTGTTTTTCTGATGTTGCTTAATCGCGTCAATCAGTTCCTTCCGAGTATCTTTATCCTCGGTTTGCTTCAGTTTTGTGCCGAGCCACCAAATTTTCCTGGAATACCGTTTGTACTCAAGGTTCATTGCCCGTCTGTCGCCTCTATCGAATTGACAGGCATACTCTTTCATGTACTTATCCAGCTTGTCGAGATAGATATTAGCCAGTATCGGGCTAATGATGCCACCTTGCGGTGTTCCGCTGTATGTTCTATGAAATGTCCAATCTTCGATGTAGCCAGCTTTCAAAAATTTCCACATTAGCCGGATAAAGCGGTCGTCTGCGATACGTTCTTTCAAGATTCCGATAAGTACATCATGGTTGATGTTATCGAAGAATCCCTCAATGTCGCCCTCGATAAACCACTTGGCCGCAGTAAAATTCTTCTGCACCTGTATCAGTGCGGTGTGGCAGCTGCGTTTGGGTCGGAAACCGTGCGAGATGTTCTCAAAACTACCTTCATAAATTGCTTCCAACAGCATTCGCAATACCTCCTGCACTAATTTGTCGTCGATAGACGGTATGCCGAGAGGTCGCATGTTCCCGTTTTTCTTCGGGATGTACGTCCTTCTTGCCGGTTTTGGTTGGTACGACTCATCTTTGAGCGCATCAATCAAATTTTCAATCCGTTTCAGGCTCATTCCGTCGATAGTTTTACCGTCGGAACCTTCCGTCATATTTCCCTGCCTACCTTGTATATTATGGTAGGCGAGGAGAAACATCTCCGAATTGAATAGAACCCTGTAGAGCCGTTCAAACTTGTAGCTCGAAACTTTGCTGTGCTCTGACAGACTGTTTAATACTCTCTCTGGATTTCTCATAATGTCTCACACATTATCCGTTAATTTGTATTAAAAATGTTAGCTGCCACCCTTCGCCATGTACGAGGCTTTCCCTCGCTCGGACTACTACGGTGGCTCCGTTGCCATACCGGATTTTCATAGGTCTGAAACCTAATAGCCTTTCGGCATTCCGGGTTAGGCAATCCACGTTTAATTCTTCGGCAACATAGCTTTGATAGATTGTCGGATACGACTTTCATCCGTTTCTGCTTATCGCAGTTGTGCTGTAACCTGTTCTGCACCCAACCCTCCAAGGTCGAATCGAGTGTGTTACAGTATGGCGTCTGTAGTTACCTTCCGCCACAGTTTCGAGTTGTGCCACTTGGACTATCGTTCAATCAATCCAGACTTTATCCTCGTATCTATCTTTCATCTCCTGATTCAGTCGCATACTTGGTAACTGTACGACTTATCAGTTTATCGGCAGGCTATACTCCCCGTCCGGTTTCCCTTTCGGATAAGCCGATCGATGATAGGCTATCGAACACTTGCCTAACGTCTTGCTATCGACGCATTTGCCAAAGAACCATTACGTGCGCGCCCTGAAACTCGACTTGACGGCCGACTCCCTTGTTCACTTGGTATTCCGCCATCGTTTAGAGGAAGAACGAACGTAAGACCGTACCGACGATCACCAGAAAGACGCATGAGAGAAACAGCGCCGTGGCGGATTTCGAAGCGTCCGGGTCACCCGACGAGAATTTCGAGTAGACACGCACGCCGCCGACCAGTCCGAGGATCGCCGCCACGGCGAAGATCAGTTTCGTGAGCGGGTCGAAATAGGACGTTACCATGTTCGTGGCCTCGCTGATGCCGGCCATGCCGTTGCCTTGTGCAAAGCAGGCGAGTGCGGAGCACAGGGAGAAAATCATGAAAATTGCTCTTTTTTTCATCGTTCAAGTAGTTTGGTTAAGGGTGTGAAAAAGGCCGCAGCCTGCTTTGGGAGCATTCTGCGACCGGATACATCGTATTTCCTGCTGCGGAAAAGGCGTCAGCCGTATTCGTTATTCCATTTCATGTCGTAGGTCGTTTTTAATTAAGCATAGGCCCGGATGTCGAAGTTGGCGATGGCCTGCCGTTCCTCGGCCGTGGCATCGCCCATGACGGCGCTCTCTCCGAAGTCCAGCTCTCCGAGCATCGCATGAACCTCCGCGTCACGGAGTTCTGCTCTGGCGGGGAGAGCCGGAAGCGGGAATCGGGCGCCGGCGGGCGCTTCGGGCTCCGAGAGTTCGCCGTCTTCGCCGATCGAGGCCCGCACGACAAGGGTGTTCCACCCCTGCATCGCGGACTTCTCTTCCGAAGCCGGGGCAAATATAGCGTCTCCGCCTGCCGGGGCGGTGCCGATGTCCGCTCCAGTCCGCTCCAGTCCGCACCGATAGGATTTTGACACGTGTCCCGTCCTGAAAAAGGTTTACAGAAAAGAGTAAATCTTATGCAGCAAACAACGAATTCAGACTTATCACGTCATTATT
>OOCM01000235.1_pt1 | contig 60767 bp, 46 predicted proteins | sample 1671111 | NCBI WGS metagenome assembly OOCM01 (sample SAMN06348123, study PRJEB24527) | human gut metagenome | biome: human gut; feature: ankylosing spondylitis patient; material: feces | host: Homo sapiens | place: China | collected 2015-10 | reverse complement strand
TTTCCGAAAGCGAGTGCAAAGGTAGAGCTTTTTACCATACGCACCAAATATTTCAGAGACTTTTTTTCGAGAAATTTTTCAAGGAATTACATAACATACTGTAAATCAAATATTTCAAAAACGTATTTTTTTGAGACTCTTGGACTGGCAACATAGCAACATGCTGATAGAGAAACTAAATCATTAAACAACCACACTTAAACATTCATATACATTAAGTCTATAAAAAGCTTGAATATGAAGTAAAATCAGGAAAATACTAAAATTCAATATTCAAAAAAAAAAAAATGGGAATTCAGACAAATGCCCGTCACAACAATTACAATGCAAACGAAAAGAGAGTCTGCGCAAAATCCAAATTGGATTTGAGCAAACTCTCCCTAAATAAACATCATGCGATGAAGTTCTTTCTACTCAAAACTTACACCCAAAATATACCAACAGATACTATAGTTTTACGACCTTTTGTCCATTCACGACATACAAACCTTTAGGCAGACTATTTAATGCATCGTTCCTATCGACATTCTTTTTTACCAAAATGCCGTTAATATTGAAAACATCGACATTTTTTGCCTTAAAGTCGTTCTCGATGCCTCCAACAGAAACATCGCCGCCTCCGATTTCACTGTTTCTTAATGTAACAGCATAAATATTTGAACTGAAATTATTCAAAATCAGTTTTACTGAATGAACTCCATCAGCTTTAGGACAAGTCCCCTTAACTTCATACAAATTAAAAGATTCATCCGTACAAACAGGCTTTAATGCAGTCCACACGTCATCTGCTCCATCAAGGAACAGGCTGTATTCAGCGTCGGTTCCCAATTTTTCAGATGAAGTCATTTCGATTTCAATATTATCTATTCCCGTCAAATCAATCTGTCCAAGATGTATTTCCATATCCGAAGTTGCAGCCAAGTACGGTTCGTTGTTCGAATCCATATTGTATGTACCATTTACCACCTTTGCCCATTCTTTAGGTGACAATTCCAGATAGCCGTTTTCAGGAACAATAGCCTCTTCTTCTTCCCAATCGTATTCTGCATCAAGGTTTCTGAGAAGTGTCAAATCCTTAACGCGGAATTCCTGGGTAGAAGCCCCTTCTTTAAAATTATTTATCCACCCGAGATAAAGTTTTGTTTCCTCGCTCAAAGTAAACGTTATTCCGTAAAACTCATCATCGGCAGAAGCATCTTTTGCTGAAGAATACGCGATACACTTCTTCATATTTTCAATATCCGGAAGCTCTGCAGAGGCGAATATATACCCTTCGTTGATTTTATACAGTGCCTCATAAGAAGCTCCAAAGAAATATTTTCCGGCAGGCAAAGTTATGCAACGGTACAACATTGCATTTTTCAAGTCACCGCTTGCCTTTGAAGCATCGTCCCAAATACCCATCATAAGCGTGTTATATCCCGGATACTGGTCAATCCCCTGCTTCGTTCCGTCACTGTTGTTTTGAGGTATATAAAAATTCTTAGTTTCCCAATATGCAGGAATACCGAATCTTTTATACGAAACATCCTTGCGTCGAATATTCTGATAATTGTCCAAATAATCAGCCGATACGTCTTTTCCGTCCTTATATAGATATATTGCAGAAACTCGCATACTCCTCTCTTTTGCTTCAGCATCAACTGTGACACTCCAACCTATGCTTACTGTTGTTTCCTTGTCGAGTGTAAATTCGCAGCATTGGTAAGTATTACCAGTCTGTGCAGCCGACATATCATAAAAAGCCAAAGCTTCATTTTCAACATCAGACGTATTCAGCATTTCATTACCTTCTGATACCACTGTATAAAGTTCGCCTTTCTTAAAATTAACCTGTTCATGTACATTAATCTTAAGATTATATTTACCTGCCGGCAATGTAGCGGTTTGATAAATCTTTCCGTTTTCGATAGCAGGAAGCGATGCCTCCCATTTCTGAATGCCTATAGCCTTGCCGCTGAAATCATTCCATGCGACGTAGCCGTCAAAACCACCACGTGTAAAATTGTCTTGATTCTTGATATTAGGCGTCACAATCCAAGGGTCATCCAATATTCCAAAACGTTCAGTAGACAGCTGACCTTCATCGGAACGTGAAAAATGCCTTGCCTCCTTAAGGTATTTTACTGTAACGTTCTGTGTAAGTTCCTCACTTTCAGCCAAGCCACCTTTTACATGCGCATTTATCGAGAAATCCGAATAACTATCTCTCAACTTCTTATAAGCTTCACGTATCTCGTCACTGCCGGAAGTTTCATCAACAGCATATGAAGCGTCGAGCGAAGCCTTCAAATCATCAAAATATGTTTTTCTGTACTGGCCGCTGTTGTCTCCGACACATCCGCTTACAGCATCAAGAGTTTCAGAAACGGAGTTCTGCAGAACAACAAGATCTGAATAATCCACATCATCAGTAAAAAGCACCATCAATACAGGAGCTATTGTAGACGACATAGTTTCAGGCAAAGTCACATACAACGAATCTGTTCCAGAAACGTATTCGAGTTCACCATCATAGCCGAGCATCTTTACCTCCTTGATTTTGCCATTGAAGTAAGGCGAAACAGATCCAAGACTCTTGATGTTCATCTTTCCGGATGAAGGCCATCCCAAAGCTGTAACATAAACCGTATCGTTACGTTCCACAAATCTTATATCCTCAGATGTATATTCCGTGCCTTCGTTGAATCCTTGGTTATTTATCGGGTTCGAAGCATCAGCTGTAGGTCCTTCGCCAAAAATTGTCCAAGGTCGAGTGCCATATATACTTGAACTGTTCACATCCATCCAAGCCTTGACGCCATTCAAAATTGCAACTTCTTTTTCATCTATAGTACCGTTTCCGCGTACCGGCACACTCAACAAGAGATTTCCGTTCTTGCTGACAATATCAACCAGCATCTTCACCACAGTCGAAGCCGACTTATAGCCATTATTATTGTAAACACCCCTGTCGTAATGCCACTGTCCAAGACAAGTACAGGTCTGCCAAGCCTTCTCCTGGCAACGATCAGGAATGCCTCTCTCCACGTCCCATATCATTCCTTCCTTTTGCTCCTCCGTAAGCTTCTTGCCCATTATGACAGCCTTCATCTCATTATTGTTGTCTTTAAGACTTTTGTTGTACATATGAGCTGCAATCTTAAGACCTTCATCACTTACAGGATAAAAAGGTAAAGCCGTGTCATCAAAATATATCATATCAGGATTATATTTATTGATGACATCGATAGTTCTATTATAAAACTTTGTCTTATACTCCTCAGTCATTTCCGCAGCACCATTTCCCCATTCCCACTGCGAATGAATTGCACCGACATCATTGCTGTTCAAGCTTCGTGGATGGTTCTGAGCATACAAATCCTGCGGATCATATCCTTCCCACCATTTTCCTACGCCGTCCTCTTTCGTCAGCTTTCCGTCATAATCCTGCGCACCTTCCATCCAAGTCCATGTATGCGATGCATGAATGCTTACTCCAAAAGGCAGCCCATATTTTCTGCACAGATCGGCCCATTCCTTTACAATATTCCGCTTCGGTCCCATATTGACAGAATTCCACGGCTGGTAGTCGCTGTCCCACAAGTCGAAATTGTCATGATGATTGGCCAAAGCCATAAAATATCTGGCTCCAACACTCTTATAAAGACTTATCAGATACTCCGGATCCCAGCTGTCGGCTTTCCAGATGTTTATGACATCTTTAAATCCGAAAACAGAAGGGTCGCCATATTTGCTTACATGTACATTGTACTGCCAATGCCCCTTGTAGTACATGTGTCTGGCGTACCAGTCACCTGACTCAGGTTCACATTGAGGCCCCCAATGCGCCCATATTCCAAATTTTGCATCTCTAAACCACTCCGGCACATCATATTTACTTAAAGATTCCCATGTAGGCTCATAAATGCCATCCTCCATCGGTAGAGCTTCCGCTGCATCCTGCGCGTGCATTACAGGTCCGCATGCTGAAACCATCAGCATGAACAACCAACCAACTTTTCTTTTTTCCATAAATATCGAATTAAGTTTACCATTCACCTGCAAAGATATATCTTATACTAAATCTATAATTGCAGATTAACGGCAATACATAGGACATTATCGACATCCGTCGATTGCGGTGCGAGTTTCGGCAGATTATTAAAGACTGAACTTTTCCATCATATAAGAATTTGCAAACAGCACAATATCTGTTTACGATATTATGCTGTTTCCGCTTCAATACACCGTTGTCAAAAGACTTATCATTACAGCCGCATGCACCTGCATAATACCAAGTAATGCTAGTTGCACCTTTAATTTTACAGCAAGCAAGTACAATCGGCATATGGCTTGCTTCTATACCTTTCTTTCACACCATCCATAAGAGACATAGCAATAATGTCACTTATGATTATCCTTCATTTCAAAATAGACAATGGAAATTATCGGTTTCTCGCCAGCATCAATCTGGAATTTATGAATTGAGCCTATCACATCAACTGCATCATTATTGCAGTTGCCGATATATACCGCACAAGCCTGGTATCTTTTCTTCCGACATGCAGATTTACCAGATACCGACCTACAAAAACCGACATCTACATTATTATATATAGACGCCATAAGCAAAATATAACAAATCGTCAATGGAAATCTCAGAATACAGACGCTATTATCTGCACAAAAACTATAAGCAGCACCATCGCTATAGGATACACGGTAGCATAGGCAACTCCAGGAATGTTGCTGTCAGTCATGGAATCAGCCGCGGCCAATCCCGGTGTACTCGTCATACCTCCTGTAATCGTTCCCATAAGATCCAGCATGTCAATCTTGAAAACCAGCAGTCCGACAAGTGCCGCAACAAGCATAGGGACTATTGTTATCACTGCTCCTGCACAGAACAAAGTCCACCCGCTGTCACGGAACGTTTCTACAAGATTGCTTCCAGACGAAGTGCCGACTTCGGCAAGGAACAGAAGCAGTCCCAACTGACGAAGCAGCTGGTTGGCCGATCCAGACATGGACCAAAGTATCGGACCAGTCTTGCCTATCGCACTCAGGACCAACGCAACAATAAGTATTCCTCCTGTCAGGCCCGGAGAAAACGAGAACGAGTCGGAGAAAGAAATATTCACCTGTCCGAACAGCACCCCAAGGACTATACCCAAAGCTATAGGGAAGAAATCTGTATCTGAAAGCTTCTTAGTGTCATTGCCCAGTAAATGTGCAACACCTTTTATGCCGTCCTTTTCACCCACAACCATAAGTTTATCGCCGAATTTCAGAGCCAACTCAGGCGAAGGAGAAAGATCTATACCGCTTCTGCGAACTCGTGTCACAGTACACCCGAAATTCTTCATAAGATTGAGATCGCCCAACTGCTTGTTTATCATGTCCTTCTTTGTGAGCAGCAAAGATTCTATTTCCTGCATATCGGTCAGAGGAAGTTCCCCTTCCTCACGCTCACCAACCATCATGGCAAGAAGATTCAAGGCCTCATCACTGCCCACAGCCTGGATGTAATCGCCCTCAAGAAGAACCGTCTGTGCGTCAGGGATGGATATGAGGTCGCCGTGCTTATGTCTTGAAATTACGGCACCGGTCATGGCTCTTGCATTTATCTGTTCCAATGTATGGCCGAAGACAGCAGGATTGGTAATCTTGAATATGCAGGTGACAAGTTCCGGGAAACGGCTTCTGCGTGCGCTCTCCAGCCTTCGTGCTTCGGCATCGAGGTCGACACGCATAATGCGCGGAAGAAGCTTGACAAACAGAATCACTCCTATTACGCCAAAAGGATAAGCTATACCGTATGCAATGGAAGCCAACGGTGACGCAGTAGTGTCAATAGCCACAGCCAAACCTGGAGTGCTCGTCAATGCACCGGTCATAAGACCCACGGTTGAGGCAACATCAAGTCCGAAAAGGAACTTCATACCGACAGCCGACAGAGCCGCGGAACATACTAGAAGAAGCGTTATGATTATGAGTGTCTTGCCCTTCGATCGGAAAGAATCGAAGAATCCCGGACCAGCCTGTATACCTATTGTGAAAATAAAAAGCACCAAACCGAAATTTCCCAATTCCTTAGGTATGATCACACCATAATGACCGAAAAGCAAAGCTATAAATATTACGGCCGAAACATCTAGCGACACACCCTTCACCTTTATACGTCCCAACATGAATCCCAAAGCCACGATAAGAAAAAGGGCAAAATAGGATGACTTCAATAATTCTGCAAGCATAATCGACCGAATGTTTAAATTATGTTTTCAAATGTTTTTCCGGACCAAAGATAATACAAAAAAGTATAATGCCACTACCGCAACATGGATTATTAAACCAAAACTGCAACAACAGCGACATGAAATGATAAATAAAAAACCGCGGGCGCTCAAAACCAGAACTACGAGCGCCCGCAATCTTCAACACGAGCGCTCGTAAACAAAATTCCGAGCGCCCGCAACACAATGCGCAAGCGCTCGGAAATATATCGACACTGCTCCCAAACGAAAAAAATTCAGTATCACGCTTCAACAATACCTTCCTTCTTCCATTTTGCCACTAGTTCCTTAACATCAGCCTCAGCCACATGCTCATCAACTTCGTAGTTGTCAAGAAGGATTCTGACCATATCTGATTCAGAAAAATCTTTGCCTGCCAATTCTGTCCAAAGCAAGTAGGCTGATTCATTGAGACTTACAATCTTGCTGAAATCAACGTTCTCCATTCCTTCAGCCATGACTATATGCTCTCCGCATATTTCCTTTACTTCAAGTCCTTTTCTTATTCTCATACTGCAAAACAAATTTTATCAGTTATAACAAAAACTATTCTATTTCTTCGACGCCAGATGCGGAGCACGTTCCACTCCCGGCAGACGACGGTGGACAGCAAGAAAACAACGACGCGCGAACAAAGGAGATGAGCACCACAAAAAAGAATAGATACGCCATAAGGCACTGTCTGTACGCACTTCCCTGCCCTTACGGACGAATGCAACCGCCTTGGCTCTCACATTTGCCAACGTACACCTTTCGGTCTGACTCCAGTTGCCGTCACCACGAAGCAAGACCTTGCCGTCTCTGATGCTTTCAATGCGGTGAAGAACGAAATACCCCTTGCGAATCTCGGCTAGGACAACGTCTCCTTTGCCGAAATGGTCGGCCCGAGCAAGTACCACCTTATCGCGTGCATGCTCAATAAAAGGTCTCATGCTGATTCCTTTCACACGCAGGGTAACTCTCTGTCCCTGAGCCACCATCTGCGATATCTGCTCAAGCAATTCTGAATTGGGCAATACAATCTGTTTCATCGCATAATCGTTTTACTGCTCAACTCAGCCGCTTCCCTATCCGGCAAACACTCAAGTTTATAAAGAGGAACAGTCTCCAGAATGCGTCCTATGGTTGAGCATATTGCATCGTATATACGTTTGTCCCATTTTATAGAAGAGCATGAAGAAATCATTGCAGCAAACGATTCAAGAACTTTCATACGCGAAATTCTGTTGAAGGGTTTCTGCTCCAGCATTACAAAAGCTCCAGCCGGAGCCTCAACATTTTTGTAACAAGGAGTCTTGCCGCTCCAAGGAGAACCATAGACCATAACCGTCCCGTCAATGACACGGACAACAGGATTGTCATCGTTCATCAATTCAGAACCTTCTATATTGTTCAGCCACAAACGTGTATGCGTGCTTTTTCCTGTTCCGCTTTTACCGAGAAACAGGTATCCTTTGCCTGAATTCATGACAACAGAAGAATGCATGAGCAAAGTGTCGTATCCTGCAGATGCAAAAGCGTACATTACCATCATGGAATTCTTTATTCCGAGGTTCCACAAATCGCAGTTTCCAGTCAGGAATACTTCAGACGAAGAAAAATCGGACGTTGTGACAAGCTTGCAGCACTCTTCGCCGGATGGTTCACATATAGTAAAACTGTAACCTCCCGATTGAATAGAATAGACAGAAAATGTGACACTGCCACCGTCAAAATTGCCTATGAAATCGGACGGCAAGGATTTGAATTTGTCTCCGGAGACAATTGACATCGCAAAAATCTTCACTGATTCAGATGAAGCATCAACTGAGAATGGTGCACACGAATGATAGAGATTTTCATCAAAAGCACTGCACTCATCATCAACAGAAAAGATGTGTCCGCCAACTTTATATGTATAAGTCATATTATCAGAAATAGGTATGCTCAGCAAAATTGTTGCTGAGCGGCATTACATTAATTATATAGAACTGTCTTTGCCCACGATGTGGTTTCGTAGTCCGACAGAAATTTCTCACCAGCATACTTGTCAAGAGGCAAAAACATGCTTATGCCTCCATATTCATCCAGATTTACCGGCAAAAAACCGTTGATGAAAGCTGTATACCATGTACTGGTAGACTTACGGTAAGGAACAGCCTGATAAAGGCTTGGAAGCCAAGACTGATAGTCTTCCGATGAAAGCAAATGCTTCATAAGAGAATTTATGTCGTAGCAATCAGGCATACCGTCTTTCATATAATTCCATGAGTCGTATATGAAATAGTTCTGAACGGAACTGTAGTCAACATCATTGAAGGACTGTCCGTACTTGGAGAGATAAAAAGAAGTTGTGGATGCCAACTGGTCGAGCTGTGAGCAATCAACAGCAGAAAGTACCGCTCCATACTGTGAACTCTGATTGTAGTAACTATAATAGGCATCAACTATACCTTCAACACTAAGCTTGTCGGAAAACATCGGCGACATAATCTTGTCGTAAGGCGCTCCAGGTCCGGGTATCTCAGCAGGTGAACCTATGATATAATTGCAGCAGGACTTCAATTCATGGCAAACTTCTACAGACTGCATGAAACAGGCATCAAACATGATGAAATCGAACTTCGGAAAACGTTCCAATACAGATGCCATTTCAGAAATATTCATTTCTCTGCCCATATTACTTCCTGAATTCTTGCCATTGTCAACTCCGAAAGAAAAATTCATGTGGGCATTGCGGTATTTGACATTCTGATGATCCTGCATTACCCACCCTGACGCATGCGACCAGAAAATAATGCCGTAGCTGTCGGCCTGGTAGTGCTCCATTGTATAGGATACAACATCATCAAGCACTTCCGGGTCACAGGAATTGACATCGCCTGAAAAAATTTCAATACCCTTCAAATCTTCAGCAACTGATGCCTTTGTTTTTCTGTCGACTACATACAATAGAGGTACCGATTGGCCATCGTAATAAATGACAAGCCTGTCGTTGTCAGACATACTGCTTCGTCCGCGAAGCATCTCGTTGATGTCCTTCACGGCAAAATTATAACCTGAAGCATCCAAGCTGTTCTCTGCGACCATGTATACAAGTACAGTTCTTGAACTTGTTTCGTCTGCTTCTGAAGAATCATCCGACTTATCGCACGAAAACAGCAAAAAGACACAGAGAAAAGAAACAAGCGTCAAAAACCGGCCAAATGAAGCTCTAAAAACCGACTGCATATCATTCTTCTTTTACACAGACATAACGAAATTCGTCTGTTCCGAGCTTTATTACAGATGATGTGCCACCATTGTTGTAGGTCTTGTAAAGCTTCTGATATTTCTTGTCGGCCTTGGCCTTGCTGTCAGAATAGAACACAGCACATGTACGTCTTTCAAGACCGAGTTTCTTTTCAAGATATTCTTTAAGCTGCATGCTGTAATCTGCTCTGTCCTTGAGGTATCCGGTCTTTTTTTCGTATACGACACTGTCGACACGGTTTACGTCTGTGATGTAAACAACGGAATCGCCAAATGCGGCTCCGACTCCAAACATATATATTGTTGTAGTTTTGGACTTCTCTTTATCTTTTTCAGGTTTATCCTTTGCAAAAAGAATATTCGGAACAATCAAAAACAATGCCGAAATCAATGCTAATCTGCGAAAGTTCATATTATTAAATTTAAAACTGATTTTTGTTTGTATTTTTCAGATTCTTACAGAATCACGAAATCTATCAAAGTACGTTGCTTTTAAAAACAAAATGGCTGGAATATATATAATGACATATACGATTCCAGCCAAGCAGATCTTCTCTCTAATTTGTCTAAAAAAATAAGATAATAGCTGTTATCCAAGATAGGACTTCAACAACTTGCTGCGCGAACTTGTGCGCAATCTGCGTATAGCCTTCTCTTTAATCTGACGCACTCTTTCTCGTGTAAGATTGAATTTGTCGCCAATCTCTTCAAGAGTTTTCTCCTGCTCGCCGATGCCGAAGAACATACGGATAATTTCCTTTTCCCTAGGTGTAAGAGTATCCAAAGCCCTATCAATCTCCTTTGACAGAGATTCATTCACGAGGCTTCTGTCGGCCATAGGGGAATCGTCATTGACAAGCACATCGAGCAAACTGTTGTCTTCGCCTTCAACAAACGGTGCATCCACACTGATATGTCTTCCAGACACCTTCAGCGTATCTGCAATCTTGTCTACAGGCAAATCCAACTCGTCTGCAAGCTCTTCAGGAGACGGCTTGCGTTCGTTTTCCTGTTCAAATTTAGAGAATGCTTTACTGATCTTGTTGAGTGAGCCAACCTGATTCAGCGGCAGACGTACGATGCGGGACTGTTCGGCCAATGCCTGCAGGATGGACTGTCTAATCCACCAAACGGCGTAACTGATGAACTTGAATCCTCGTGTTTCATCGAATTTCTCAGCAGCCTTGATAAGGCCAAGGTTTCCCTCATTGATGAGGTCGGGAAGACTGAGTCCCTGATTTTGATACTGTTTTGCTACAGAAACCACGAAACGAAGATTTGCTCTTGTCAGCTTCTCCAAAGCTCGACGGTCTCCCTTGCGTATGCGTCCCGCAAGCTCGACTTCTTCTTCCACCGTAATCAAGTCTTCACGACCGATTTCCTGCAAATATTTATCAAGCGATGCACTCTCTCGGTTCGTGATACTTTTGGTAATCTTTAATTGTCTCATTCTATAAAATACAAATTAAGCATGCAAAAGTACAAAAATAAATCTAGACTATAACACTCTCAACGTAAAAAAGATAAGGTTATTGTTTAAAGAAAAGCTGAATTGCAGCTAAAACATGTACAAAACAGTTAAAATGCAGCTAAACATGCTTGCACACATGCGATACAGCACCAACGGCAAAAGCATTAAACCAGAGTTGGATTATTCTAGGCAAATTAGTTACTTTGCATTGGAAATCAACTTATCGGACCTGCATCTGCAACCTGGCAGATAAAAGCCGACAACAGCACTAAAAAGATGAGAAAGAAAGAAAGATTTGACAAGATAATAGATTATTTTGAAAAGAACATGGCCGGAGCTGATACGGAACTTGAATATGGAAGCCCGTTTCAACTACTGGTAGCAGTAATACTGTCAGCACAATGTACAGACAAAAGAGTAAACATGGTCACGCCTGCATTATTCAAAGACTATCCGACGGCGGAGGCAATGGCAGAAGCCTCACCAGAAACGATGTTTGAATATATCCACACGGTAAGCTACCCCAACAACAAGGCAAAGCATCTGGTAGGGATGGCGAAAATGATTATGGAAAAATTCGGAGGGGAAGTACCAGACACGCTGGAAGATCTGGTATCACTTCCTGGAGTGGGAAGAAAAACTGCAAATGTGATACAAGCCGTAATATTCAACAAGGCGGCAATGGCTGTTGACACGCACATATTCAGAGTAAGCCATAGGCTGGGACTTGCCGATGACAAATGTACTACCCCTTACAGCGTCGAAAGAGAATTGGTAAAATACATACCGGCAGAAAAGATTCCCGAGGCACATCATTGGCTCCTTCTTCACGGACGTTACGTATGTACGGCTAGAAACCCGAAATGCGAAAAATGCGGTCTGAAGCTGTTGTGCAAGAATTTCACTACCACATATAAGGCAAAAGAAGAGAAATAAAAACACAAAATCTTCACCACGTTGGTTTTATATGACATTTTTACTAACTTTGCATTGTTGGCAGAAAATGTCAGGTTCAGTAAAACTTGCAGAAAGACCGATGGTGTAAAATACACCTGAGAAGCATATAATACTGAACATGTAAAACAAAAACGACAGACTTATAAAGTTCAACATTTTAATATATCAATATTATGAACATTAATGATTACAAATTTGCCGGCAAGAAGGCAATCGTACGAGTAGACTTCAATGTACCATTGGATGAGAATGGAAAGATCACAGACGACACACGAATCAGAGGAGCTCTTCCTACACTGAAGAAGGTTCTTGACGAAGGTGGAAGCCTGATCATCATGTCTCACATGGGCAAGCCAAAAGGCAAGGTAAACGCAAAGTATTCTTTGAGCCAGATTGTAGATGCTGTTTCTGAGAAACTTGGTGTTAAGGTTCAGTTCGTTGACGACTGCATGAAGGCTAAGGCTCAGGCTGACGCTCTCAAGCCAGGAGAAGTTCTTCTTCTCGAGAACCTCCGCTTCTACCCTGAAGAGGAAGGCAAGCCAGTAGGAATCGAAAAGACAGATCCTGCTTACGAGGATGCAAAGAAGGAAATGAAGGCTAAGCAGAAGGAATTTGCTAAGACTCTCGCTTCTTACGCTGACTGCTACGTAAACGATGCATTCGGTACTGCACACCGCAAGCACGCTTCTACTGCTGTTATAGCAGACTACTTCGATGCAGACAACAAGATGCTCGGTCTCCTCATGGAGAAGGAAGTTCAGGCTGTTGACAACATCCTCAAGAACATCAAGCGTCCATTTACTGCAATCATGGGTGGTTCTAAGGTTTCTACAAAGATCGGTATCATCGAGAACCTTCTTACTAAGGTTGACAACTTGATTCTCTGCGGTGGTATGACTTACACATTCGCAAAGGCTCAGGGAGGAAAGATCGGTTCTTCTATCTGCGAGGATGACAAGCTTGACGTTGCTCTCAACGTTATCGAGCAGGCTAAGAAGAACGGTGTAAAGCTCGTTCTCGGAACTGACTCTATCATTGCAGATGCATTCTCTAACGATGCCAACACTAAGGTTTGCGCTTCTAACGACATACCAGAAGGATGGGAAGGAATGGATGCTGGTCCTGAAACAAGAAAGGCATTCGCTGAAGCAATCAAGGGTGCTAAGACAATCCTTTGGAACGGTCCTGCAGGTGTATTCGAATTCGACAACTTCACTGGCGGTTCTAAGGCTATAGCAGAAGCTATCTGCGAAGCTACTGCAGAAGGTGCATTCTCACTCATCGGTGGTGGTGACTCTGTAGCTTGCATCAACAAGTTCGGAATGGCAGACAAGGTTTCTTACATCTCTACTGGTGGTGGTGCTCTCCTTGAAGCTATCGAAGGAAAAGTTCTTCCAGGTGTTGCAGCCGTTAAAGGTGAATAATCTATACAACACAAAATAAAGAGAAGGGCAACTTGTCTAAAATCGGACAGGTTGTCCTTTATTGATTGAAAAGCGGGATAGCATAAGCTAAGAAATGGCAATAATATTTATTCCATATATGAAAAAAGCACTTCTGTATCTTCTGCTGTTTATTAATACAGCTTTAATAATGATTTCTTGCGGAAGCACGTCGGGTAAAAAGAGTTCTGACATAGATACTACATCGCTCAAGATTGGAGTGATGCCGACTATGGACTGCCTGCCGTTTTACGTTGCAGAAAAAAGCGGTATGTTTGATTCACTCAAAACTGACATTACTTTAAAGACCTTTGATTCTGCAATGAATTGCGACACTGCACTTGCAGGCGGAAGTATTGACGGAGCTGCAAGCGACATGATAAAAGCTGTATTGCTCAAGCAACAAGGCGACTCTATAAAAATAGTAATGGGAGGAGATATGGAGCTGTATCTGCTGACAGCAAAAAGTGCTCGAATAAGAAATGCCTCCAGTATAAAGGAAAAGATTGTTGCCATCACGCGAAATTCAGCAGTCGACTTTACTGCAGATAAAATACTTGAATCGGTAAAATTAGGAAGCGAAGAACTAAATAAACCGCAAATAAACAGCCTTAACATTCGCACACAAATGCTGTGCCAGAACCAATATGACGGAGCACTGCTTCCAGAACCATACGCAACTCTTTGCGAATCAAAAGGATGCAACAGAATTGCAGACAGCAAGTCTCTCGGCCTAAGGCTCTCTGCATTGTACATCAAAGAAAAGAAGATAAAAGGTCACGAGGAAGACATTAAAAAGCTCATTACTGCCTATAATGACGCGGTGGAGCTTATCAACAAAAAAATCGAAGAAGGAAAGACCAATCAGCTACTAAGTTTCCTTCCTGAAAAATTCAACATACCAGACAGCTTAATGCAGAAGGATTTCATGAGCTATGCCTCACTTCCAACAGATTCTGCATTAACCAGCGCCTATGATTGGCTTAAGGAAAGAGAGCTGATAAAGAACGATAAAGATTTTGGAGATTTGATAGACAGCACTTTCATCAAATCGGACAATAAAAAAAGAACAATATTCAAAGACAAAAAAGAAAAGCAGAAGCCTGAAATCAGACAGTCAGACAAGAAACCTGCAAGGAACATTAAGAAATAAGCACAACAACTCCTAGAAAACATTATCAATTTGAAATTATGGGAAGCCGAAACAACTTTAGCATGATAGAGAAATGCATCAACGAACACAAAATATATGATGCATATGATATGCTTGGTAAAGAAATTGCCTTACTGGGCAACTGGGATCTAGAACAGGAACTGGAGAATGCCAAGAGCACATATAGATATATGCTGGAATACATGATAAACGGTACTGTCGACCCACAAAGCAAATCTCTATATCTCAAATTGGTACAGCAAGCATTCTCAATGTGCGATTCTGCATCAAGAGGAAGCAGAATAAAAAAGAATACGGGAGACAAGTATTGTGCAACATTGAATTCACTACCAGACGGAACCAATCTGCAAAATATATTTACAGCACTGGAAACATACGGTGAAGCCTCTAAAAGAAATATCAATCCGGACTCGCAAAAGGTGAAAGAGCGCAAAGACGACCATGAACGCACGTTGCTACAGATGTTCAACCATATCTGGACTTCACCACAATGGAGCAACAGTGACAAAGAATGCGCAAATGCTATGCTTATGTCAGAAAATATCGATGATAATGACAATGCCATTCTTGTAAGTGCCGCTACGCTTTCACTTTTTGAATATTTCGATATCCGAAAGCTGGAATTTCTTTTCGATGCATACGAAGCCGGATGCACCATAGCCTCACAACGCGCACTTGTCGGGATAATAATGATCATAATAAGATATGACGGCCGACTTAAGAACTATCCGGAAATATCTGCACGAATGGCCTTGATATCAGACGACAATAAGAGCTACAAGGAAAACGCATATACAATCTTGACCCAGTTGCAGCTCAGCAAGGATACAGACAAGGTGAACGCAAAGATGCGTAACGAAATCATCCCAGAAATAATGAAAAGCGGGAAATTCAGACAAACTGGTTTCGGCTTTGAAGAGATCGATGAAGCTCTCACAAAAAATGACGAGAATCCGGATTGGAGCAAGAGCGGAAGCAAACTGAACGAGAAGTTGGCAGAAATGACAGAACTTCAGATGGAAGGTGCAGACGTCTATATGGGAACGTTCTCACAACTCAAGAGCTATCCATTCTTCAACGACATTGCACATTGGTTTTACCCATTCGACATAAAGCATCCAGCATTGGGAGATTTTGAAAAGAATCACAGCAGCAAAATAATGCCGATGATCAAGGCTATACTCAATGCCGGTCCTTTCAGCAACAGCGACAAATATTCGTTCTGCTTCATGCTCTCAAGCATCGGTGGAATAGAACAGAGCATGATGACCAACAAGATGGCAGAAGGCATGCTTGACGAAGAAGCAGGATCAATTTTCAAGAATGCTGAAACTGTGCAACCTAAGGCAAAGGATTTCAGCAGACAATATATCTATGACCTTTACCGCTTCTTCAACCTTTATCTCTACAGAACACAATTCAGCAATCCTTTCAACGATGTAGACGGTGCATACACTCCGCTTAAGGCAACTCTTCTGGGCAGCCTTATGGAAGACCGCAGGCAAGTGATGGAATATGCTGAATTCCTGATGAAAAAGAAATACTATACAGAAGCATCAAAACTCTTCGAATCATTGTCGCCTGCACTTGTAGAAGACGATGCCGAATTGTGGCAGAAACTCGCGTTCTGTTATCAGAAGAGCAACAACCCGCAAGCTTTGGAAGCGTACATAAACGCAGACTCACTTAAACCGGACTCCACGTGGACAATAAGTCACGAAGCACATGCTGCCAGAATGTTCGGAAATTTCAAACTCGCAGCCGAATGCTACAACAGACTTTTGGAAAACGACAGCGACAACATCAAATATCTTAAACGAAAGAGCGAATGTCTGATTGCAGATGAGAACTACGAAGAAGCTCTCCCTGTGCTCTACAAGATAAACTATCTTGACGAAAGCTCAACCGTTGCAAAACGTATGATTGCATGGTGCCTTCTCATGACAAACAAGCTGGATAAAGCCATAAGTACATATGAAGATATATGTACAGAAGGTGCTTCAGCAAACGATTGGATGAATCTTGGCCATTGCCTTCTTGCAAGCGGTAAAATGAAAGAAGCTGTAAAGGCCTACACATCCGGTATGAAAGCAACCATAAACGATAAAGGCAATGCAGAGGAATTCGACAAAGGCATGGAAGCTGATGCAGAAATCCTCAGCCGATTCAACATCGGCAAAGAAGAATTGAGAATGATTCTCGACGCTATAAGATTCAGTTGCGAGAACTGAACATTGCAAAACTCTTTGCACAACACATTCTTTCTGAACGAACAGTAAAATGCATAAAGCCATATTAGAGATTCAAAAGCACAGAGCTCTGCTTGAAATGGAATACAATGCCGAAAAAGAAGATTTCAGACTTCAGACAGAAAAAGTCGGCATTGAGCGCAAAATCAAACAGGGCACTTGCTGGTTTCCAATTACAGCAGGTCGTACGTGGTACAACTCACTCAATCAGCTGGTTGTAGAAATTGAACAGACCATGCCAAGCGAGATTGAACACAGCTTTGAATACGGCAAACCCGTCCGATTCTTCACACAGACAAAAGACAACAAAATCAAATACTTCAACCATCCCTGCACCGTAAGCTATGCTGAAGATACAAGGATGATTGTTGCTGTTCCCGACAGCCAAACAATAGTAGACATACAAAATGCAGAACAACTAGGCATACAGCTCTATTTTGACGAGACGAGTTTCAGAGCCATGTTCAGCGCACTCGATGAGGTGACAAATGCAAAAGGTAACAGGCTTGCGTATCTCCGCGACCTCTTTGCAGGAACTGGCGCTCCACAGAAATTTTCTTTCGGTCCGCTGTCTTTTCCGTGGCTCAATAAAAGCCAGGAACAGGCTGTCAACGAAGTTCTCCAGGCAAAGGACGTAGCCATCGTACACGGACCTCCAGGAACAGGCAAAACGACAACACTGGTAGAAGCCATATACGAAACGCTTCGCCGTGAAACACAAGTTATGGTCTGCGCACAAAGCAATATGGCTGTAGACTGGATAAGCGAGAAACTTGTAGATCACGGCATCAACGTTCTGCGTATAGGCAATCCGTCGCGCGTGAACGACAAGATGCTTTCCTTTACCTATGAACGCAGATTTGAGAGCCACCCCGACTATCCTGAACTGTGGAGCATCCGAAAGGCCATAAGAGAACTAAGGGAAAACCGCAAGAAGCTCAACAGTTCGGCATTCCACCAGAAAATAAGCCGACTGCACGAGCGCGCATCCGAACTTGAGATGCGCATCAACGCATCACTCTTCGGCGAAGCGCGCGTTGTAGCCTGCACACTGGTAGGAGCATCCAACCGCCTTATGGTAGGCACACACTTCTCTACCCTCTTCATTGACGAGGCAGCACAAGCACTCGAAGCAGCCTGCTGGATTGCAATACGCCGTTCGGACAGGGTCATACTCGCAGGAGACCATCAGCAGCTTCCGCCAACTATCAAATGTTTTGAAGCGCAAAAGTCTGGACTCAGCGTTTCGCTGATGGAGAGAATCACGGTCAGCCAACCTGCATGTGTACGTATGCTGAAAGTGCAATACCGAATGAACGAGGAGATAATGAAATTTTCCTCCGACTGGTTTTACAACGGAGGCATCGAGGCCTCACCCGATGTCAGATTCAGGAGCATACTTGACTACGACACACCGATGGTATGGATAGACACATCAGACGAGACCATACGCAACAAGTATTCTGAACAGCTTGAAACCATAGGAACAGAAGCAAGCGCCGTAGACGAAAACGCCTTCAAGGAAAAAGTCGTAAACGAAAACAGCAAAATCAACGTCGCCGAGGCTGAGCTTACAATGAAGGTACTCGAAGAATACATAAACAAGATAAGCCGAAATAGATTTGTAGAGGAAAGACTCGACGTGGGCATAATAAGCCCATACAAGGCACAAGCCAACTGCCTGAGACGCCTGCTCAAAAAGAGCGACTTTTTCAAGCCGATAAGAACAGCAATATCCATCAATACAGTAGACGGCTTCCAAGGTCAGGAGCGCGACATCATTGTCATAAGCTTGGTGCGCTCCAACGACAGCGGAACAATCGGCTTTCTAAGCGACCTGCGACGAATGAACGTAGCAATAACACGAGCACGAATGAAGCTCATAATAATAGGTGATGCATCAACAATCTGCCACCATAAATTCTATAAGGAACTTCATGACTACATATGCGAAGAGGCATAGCCGTACACAATAACCACACGTCTATCAAAAGCTATACTGGCTCCGCAAACATCAAAAATAAGAGGGCCACGGCTTACGGATTACAAAAATCCGCAACCGTGGCCCTAATTTTATTTGTGCGTTGCCACAATTTTCTTCATCTGTCCACTAACTCAATACGCAAATAAGGCGCACAGTCAGAACAAACAGCGCCATCACTTCTTTTTCTTTGCGTCAGCCTTTATTCTGATTACAGCGAACGAATATTCAGGCATACTATAATTAAAGCTCTCTCCGACCTCGATTTCATTGTTGACAGTTTCAGCATTGCGACTGTCAAACTTTCCGTACATCAGCGTAACCTGAGCATTCTTTTCATATCCGCCAAGCTGTCCGGCATTGATTTTCAAGTTTACACCTGCAGGAAGAAGGTTTACAAGCTTTATTATCATGTCGCCAGTCTTCTCATCCTTAACTACAGACGAAGCCACTCTCAGCTTCACATCCTCACGCCTGTCATCAACCTTCAGTTCATTGTCCAGATACAGCGTTCCAGAATTGTTTCCGAAAAGTTTCTGTACGATGTAGTTTACAGTAGGATGTACTTCCGTATTGTTGAAATAAATCAAGTCTGGATTCCACTGTGTGTGCCCTTCCTTTGCCAGAAGCGGAGCATACGAAGTCATGTGAACAACATCAGCATTGCGCTCAACATTGATGAGATGCAGAGCCTCCACCAGAGCATTCTCCATTCTGTTTCCTTTCGAGGCATACTCTCCCAGATAAACTTTTGTAGAGTTACGTTCATACTTGTCGTAAAATTTCTGATTGTGTATGAACCACCCAGGATTATTATAGTAATGTTCGTCAACAATCGGCAGTTTCATTTCCTTCGCAATCTTCCATCCCCAATCATAGTCAGAACCTTCATAGAAAGGTCCAACAGTTCCTATCACAGTGATATCAGGATACTTTTTCCTCACACCGTCGCAAAGATACTTGTATCTCTCTGTGAAGCAATCGCTGATGAGGTCCTCATTGCCGATGCCGATATATTTAAGGTTGAAAGGTTTCGGATGTCCAGCCTCAGCTCTCATCTTTGCCCATTTAGAAGTCTTAGGGTCACCGTTGGCCCACTCCACGAGATCAAGAATATCCTGAAGGTACTCGTCCATATCCTCCATCGGAATACCGCCCATCTGTCCGTCACCGCCACGAGAAGAGTTCTGACAAGGCACACCGGCAGCCACGACAGGAAGAGGTTCTGCACCTATATCCTCACAGAACTGGAAATATTCATAATATCCCAATCCGAAACTCTGATGATAGCCCCACAGGTTGAAATCCTGCTTTCGTGCTTCCAGCGGACCGACCGTATTTTTCCATCTGTAAATATTGTCCACTCCGTTTCCGTGCGCTACACACCCTCCTGGGAAACGTACAAATCTAGGTTTCAGATCGCACAGTGTCTGAGCCAGATCACGCCTCATGCCGTTGGCGCGCTTCTTGAAAGTCTCCTGCGGAAACAGACTCACGAAGTCTACTCCAATCTTGCCCTCCTTCATCGGCTCCACTGCCAACTGAGCGGCCTTGGCATCAACCGCCGGTTTAAGCACAGCCTTCACCTTTTTCCAATTCTTTCCATACGAAAGATTCGCAGAAGCAATCACCTTGCCATCAGACAAAAGCTTAACTGCCACCTTGCCGCTTTTTCCGTCGAGCGAGCGAAGGAAAGCACTTACATCATACTTTTCACCTTTTTTCACAGCAATGCCGTCATAACCGTCATTCACGAGCATTGCTCCTGTTTTCTCTACCGACAGCACCGAATAGTGCGCATTGTTTGCATGTATCGGATTATCCATTGCAATGTCCCATGAACATCCGTCGCCCTTCAGACTCCATGCCGTCTTTGCATTCCAGTCTGCCGCACGCCCGTCCTTCTCTGAAAATTCAAAATCACGGTTTCGTACCAGTTCGGCATAAAGGCCGCCGTCTGCCGAATAATTTATGTCTTCGAAGAATATACCCATCAGCATATCACTTATACTCTTCTGACTGCCTGCATTTATGTCAAGTTCAGCCTTCACCTCTTTCAGTCCGGCAAATCGTCGGCCGTCGTCGGCCATTCTCTCGCCGTTCTTCATTCCTTTGTATGCCGAAGCTGTACTTCTTGCCAGCAGATTGTCTACAACAGACCATTCCACTTTTCTGACCTCGCCGCTGACATCATTTCCGTTCAAACGAGCCTTCGTCCTGCGGCTCTTGTACACCGCTTCGCTCACTTCTGCCGGCTTGCTCCAGTTCTTGAAATCACTGCTGGTCTGTCTGTACACCTTCCCGCTTCTGGTCTTATACGTCACAGAAAACTTTCCTGCGCTGTACTCCAACACCGGGTCCACAACATTTTCCCCAGTCTTGGCAACAGGATAATCCTGCGGTTTCCAATTGAAAAGATCAGGAGTTGAAGTCACCGCAAACTGTGCGTTTCTTTCATTCAAGGCCCACACACAGTACCACATACCGTTTTCGCCTCTTACCATCGATGGCGAAAACATACGCTTCTGCGCACCCCACGCACCGAAATCGCTTTTCACGAAAGCATAACCGCCACCGACGCCAATCCAATCGTTGCCGTCTACGCTGTACGCCATTTTCAAACCGCCGTCGGGTCTGTCGCTGTAAGAAAGAAGATAAACTGAGTCTGGTTGCTGCATGAAATCTGCAGTTTCGGCGACCACAGCCTGTGCCGAAGCGGCACAGGCCATGACAGCCGCAAATAATGTCTTTTTCATGTTTGTTCGATTTATTTTGTATCTATGTTGTTTCCTCTAGTCCATGGGGGAGACTCCCGCTGTTCACCTATTGCAGCGGAGTGTATGTTCTTCTCATCATCAGCATATTGCCCTCACACCATATCTCAACGAGAGCATGAGCCTTATCAGAATAAAGCTGATATTCAAACTTTTCGAGCGAACCGTTCCAGAAAGCATTCGGTACCATGGCTCTCTCCTTGTCAGTTGAGTAAGAGGTCCACTCGCTGAATGGCAGCTTTTCAGCCGCTTCACCTGTAAGAACAGCACTGCTCCTGTCAGGATCAAACATTTCTATATCTGTCAGTCCGAGCATATAGTATATTGCAGTGCAGTTCTGCGTACTGTCTTCAACAAATGCATCAAGACTGTCAACATACTGCTTTGTGCTCTTCAGCTCGTACATCATAGTCTCTGTCACACGGTCGAGGCCATTGTTTGTGAATGCATACGTTCTAGTGGCAGCAATCGAATCAACATTGTCATAGCCACCCAGCTGCAGCTTGCCAGTCCAAACCTTTAAGTCTGCCGAATCTTTCACACCGAGTACGCTGTCTATGTGTTCTTTGGTATCACCCCAGCACGCATCGATTATATCTGCACGCTTAACTGTAAATGTCGTCGATACCGGGTTGGCCTGACCATAAAGTGTACCGTTAGGTCCTATCGCCGAAAAATTAATCTTCGTAGCGCTGAATGTCAAAGAATATGTCCCCGGATTCTGAGGCACCTGAAACTTGAAGTGAGGTTCTGATTCTGTAGGCGAAATCTCTGTCCACGTACCCGAATTCCCTCTTTCTACCACATATTTGTAGTCAGCCGAATATATATACGAACCAGGTGTCTTATAGCTGACTGTAGCATAAGCATATTGACCAGTATAGATTGTCTGAGGTTCTATATTTATCTTGTCATAAACCGGCGACGACGAACGTTTCTCTTCCGTTTCGCATCCAGCGGCAACGCAAGCAACCACCACAGCAGCTGCGGCAACCTTCAATACATTATATTTTTTCATACGATTTATGTTTTACAATTGTGTTAATTACGGCAAAGTTATCATTTTTTGCTTTAAGCTCCACTGAAATATACATCATATAACATAATAAATCAAAAAAATACAGGTCTGTAAGCGGTAGAATGGCGTAAAGTACCGGCCACAACAAACAATTCATACAACTTATTTTCGTATCTTTGTCCTGACGCCTTCAGGGCTGTCAAGCTCAATTTTTACAAACCACTTAAAACAAACCATACAATATGTTTTCCGGAATAGTAGAAGAATCGGCAACAGTCGTTGCCGTTGAGAAAGAAAAAGAAAATATGCACTTCACCCTGAAATGCTCATTCGTCGACGAACTCAAGATTGACCAGAGCGTGGCACACAACGGCGTATGCCTCACCGTGGTTAAGATTGAGAACGGCACATATACCGTCACAGCCATGAAGGAAACGCTCGACCGCTCTAACCTTGGTCTGCTCAAGCCTGGCGACGAGGTCAATGTAGAGAGAAGCATGATGATGAACGGACGTCTCGACGGCCACATCGTTCAGGGCCATGTAGACGAAACTGCCACCTGCGTTTCAGTTGAAGACGCGCAGGGAAGCTACGTATTCACCTTCAAGTACAAGTTCGACAAGGCCATGGCACGACGCGGCTACATCACAGTCGACAAAGGTTCGGTGACAGTCAACGGTGTGAGCCTCACCGTCTGCAACCCAACCGACGATACATTCCAGGTGTGTATCATTCCTTACACTTTCGAGAACACCAACTTCCACAACATCAAGGTAGGCACACTCGTAAACCTCGAGTTCGACATCATCGGCAAGTACATCAGCCGACTGGCATCGTACATGTAATCTGTGCCGTGCCGTAAATTCAAGATACAGCACATAAGAAAACGGGAAAGCTCTCCAACCCGGAGAAGCTTTCCCGTTTTCTTATTCATACACCCAAGAGGTACACACTTTCAGTCAGCCCAGACGTAGCGGCCCTCGCCCGGATCTGGGTAGTCTTCATCATAATAATCATCCGATGAACCGCCGTAATCCAAATTACTCAATGCAAGGACACTGTCCGTAACCACCTCGACCGCCTCATATTCAGGCTTCAAATATTCCTTCTTCATATTTTTCTTATCCTTTTTTAGTTTCTTATATCAATATCTTACATTTCATCTCTTTATGACCTTCTCACCGCCAACGATGTAGATGCCGGCAGGAAGATTGTCGAGGGCATGCGGGCGCTCCACCCCGCGGCGAACCACCGTGCCCTGAACGCTGTAAACATCCACCTCCGACACTTCACCGGCCAGCGCGGCCTCTATGTCTGTCGTACCGCCCTCGATGATGCGCATCTGCTTAGCGCCGTTTCCGGCCGGAACGGAAATGTAGACGCGGAATGCCTTCATGCCGACGCCCACCTCTGTGCCGACGCTCCAGAACATGTCGCGGGAAATGAACATGCTGCCTTCAGGCAAGTTTTCTATTGCAGCGAACGAACCGGTCATGATGCAGTAGCCTAAGTCCTTTCTCGGCACCGCACCGTCAGTAGCAGCTACCTGTACCGGGGCTTCCGAAACGAAGCTGATTTCACCGCCGGCCACATCGCCCTTCACCAGCACAGGAGTACAAGCTTCAGGCATGGATTCCATGCTGACTGCAGCCAGATAGTCCACACCGGCATCGCCTGCCACCACGCCGTCAACATCGTACAGCGAACCGCCCACGATGCTCTGCACGCCGAACGGAAGAACAAGCGTAGCCCAACGGCTGTCGGCAGACAGCGTACGGCTGTACTCTGCACGCGAAGCGGTGAACGCTTCCGGACTGTAGAAGTCGGCACCGTCCGTCAGAACAAGCGATGCACACACGTTGCCGCCGTCTGCACTACGTACAACCACATTATTGCATCCTTCGGCAGGCGTGAACTCCTCTTCAAAGACGGCCACAGCGTTGTTTCCGCCGTCAGTCTCTATCGTCATGCCGTCGTTGGCATACGCAACAGAAGCATCATCAGAACCTCTATAAAGCTTATATTCATATACCTTGGCATCAGCGCCGTACACAGGTGAAGGATAATCGTCAACACCAATCTTCTGTCCCCATTCCTGTTCCGTCTGTCCATTCTGAAGCAGATAAGCCACCGCACCGCTCTTGAACTCGTAGGCGGTCTTTACCACGGTACCTGACGCATCGGTGTTGAGCTGGCCTTGGCCCTTGTCGGCACTGCCACTCAGATAGAAACAATTGCTGACAGTGGCTTGATTGATTTTGTTGAATCCTACGATGGCACCGACATGAGTTGTATTAGCGGATTTTACTGTACCGACATTGCAGTTGTTTTCTATATAAACTTCTTCATTGTTGCAGTAGCCGAGGATGCCACCTAACGATACGGCTGAACTGCCACTGATTGTCAGTTCACCCAAGTTGATGCAATTGCGTATTGTTCCGGAACGTATATAGCCCACTATACCGGACAAACAACCAGTGCCATCTGCAGCAGTAAACTTTCCGTTGTAAACACAGTTCTCAACCAACGGCTCCTTATTCTCAGGCAAAGAACCTACCACCCCACCTATATGATCATATCCGGTACCGCTGATCGTAATGTCCACTTTGCTTACCACGCCAGAAAGAGTTCCTCCGGCCGAAGCGGTTCCCAATGAACCCAGCGCACCACCAACATTGTTGACTTTGTCGTTTACCACACTTATGACACCTTCCACAGTGAAGTCCCTGATAATTCCGGTGCTGTTGCCGAACAGGCCAGAACAGCTTGCCGCTGAAGAGATTGACATGCCGCTGATTGTATGACTCTGTCCGTCAAACTCACCAGTATAGACGATGCTGGAATTACCTATAGATTCCCACTCTGCCGTATTCTCTAGACTAATGTCGGCTGTAAGCACGGCATTGGCTGCAGTGTTCTGCTCCGTGCCGTCGGTCAACGTTCCGTTCACAAGAGACGCAAACCAGAACAGCTGTCCGGCATTGCCAATCTCGTAAGTCCCATCTGAAGCGGCAACTGCTTCCTGATAGCCTCCGCAAACAGAACAGATGCCGTTGTCATAACTGTGGGCCCCATCGCCGGATGGGACACTGTTTGAATAAGTCAATTCATTTTTACAATTTGTATATCTGTACACCGTGTTCTTTCCGTCACCGCTCAGCACGGGATATGCATCACCTCCGTCGCCCAAACGCTGGAACCATACTGGATTTTCGGCACTTTCGCCATCTTCATTGAGAAGCCAGCAGACCTCTCCGCTGAGGAATGCTGCCTCATCCTTCTCTGTTGCACCACCAGCATAATTGCATGAACCTTTCAGATAATAGGAATTTGATATACCAGCATCAGTGGACATTCCAGATATAGCACCAACATATTGGTATTTACCAGATTCGGTAACAACTCTACCGATATTGAAACATCTTGATACAACTGAATTATTACATTCCCCGACTATTCCTCCAATAACTGTCCCAGTACTGCTAATAACATCACCTATATTACCGCAAGACGATAAATCTGTATAAGCAGCATATCCTGCTATACCGCCACAAACAGAACCAAGTCCTTTAATTGCAGCCATATTCATGCATCCGGACAAATTTGCTTTCGCATCAGAGCTTCCCGATAACCAACCGACAACTCCACCTACACTGGATCCACCATTTAGGAAACCTGCACCAACACAAAGATTCTCAATGGTTCCACCGCTGACATAGCCGAAAAGCCCACAATTACTTTTATCAGGTTGATTAATATACACTCCTATGACGGTATGGTGCTGACCGTCAAATGTTCCTCTGAAACCATTTTGATAACCAGTGCCTATCGGCGTCCATTCCTTCAGATTCTCCGGAGCAGATGTTTCCCACATCTTCCACCCTGCAGTATCGTTCAGGCAGATGTCAGCAACAAGCCTTACTGTTTCGCCTTCAAAACTGTAGCCGCCGTTGACCTCCGACGCAAACCAGAACAGCTGTCCGGCATTGCCAATCTCATAAGCTCCATCCGAAGCGGCAACAGCCTCCTGACAGCCCCCGCAAACAGAGCAGATGCCATTGTCGTATTCATGTGCGGCGGGATTGGATGAAAGTTCACTATTGGCATAGGTTTCAGTACATACGTAATAACCATAGTACACCGTGTTGTTTCCGTCACCGTTCAGCACGGGATATGCATCACCGCCGTCGCCCAAACGCTGGAACCATACTGGATTTTCTGCACTTTCTCCATTGAGAAGCCAGCAGACCTCTCCGCTGAGGAATGCTGCCGCATCCTTCTCTGTTGCATCACCAGCATCTTCGCATGAACCTTCCAGATAATAGGAATTTTTCACAGTTCCACGGCCACAGATGGCACCTCCTTCAACCTTACCATAGTTGAAACAGTTGGTTGCTTCAGAAGAAGAAGAAGATGCTAAATATCCAGCTATACCTCCACAAGCTTCAGCATAACCTCCATCAACATCTCCTGAATTTCCACAATTTTTCAATTTAAAATTGCCAGCTCCACTTCCACATATTCCACCAACGTACATTCCACTTCCGCTGACTTTGGCGCTGTTGAAACATCCCTCCAAAGTTCCACTGTACATATATCCTACTACACCACCAACCCAACGATCTCCTTTGATAAAACTCTCGGCAACTTGCAGATTCTTAATAGTTCCAGACAAAACGTTACCGAAAAGTCCACGATATTCAGAATTACCATTTATATACACACCTTTGACTGTATGACCATTGCCGTCAAAAATTCCTCTAAATCTGTGAGACTCATCACCAATCGATGTCCACACATTCAGATTTTCAGTTTTTTCATTCCAGGTTTCCCATCCTTCAGTGTTGTTCAGCACAATATCGGCAGTAAGCTTGAAATACTTTCCTGAATAATACGTGACACCATTGACATCATTTGCCAGCTTTGCCAGCTCGGCGCCGTTGCTGATAAGGTAAGGGTCCGCTTCTGTTCCGCTGCCGCCGGCAAATTCGTCTGCAACGCTGCGGTCCCAAACATCCTGCGCACAAAGTCCGACCCCCGATGCCCAAAGCAGAAGAAAGGCCAGAACCATAAATCTAGTTTTCAAATGTTCCATATTATTAGAAGTTAAAAGATACGACGGCACGGACATGCACACGGCACGGACCGCCTGCGGCAGACGAAGGACGGCAGGCGAGGACACGAAAAAAGCCTGCAAAAGGGACATCGCCCCCTTTGCAGACTTTATTTGAAATGAATATATTACGCGCGCGCCAGACCGACGGTGCGAATGTGTGTGTGTGTGTGTGTGTGTGTGTGTGTGTGTGTGTGTGTGTGTGTGTGTGTTTATACAAAAATCACATATATGCAAGAATACGGACGCTTTTTTCAGAATCAGCGAAAAAAAAGCGCCAAACGCAATGCACATGCTTCGGGTGAGTTCCAGTATATCCACTTGTTGTATATATGAGATAATATTCAGAAAAAATACAGTTTCTTCATTTCTGCCTGCAAAGTTATGCTTTTTACAGCTTAACGCCAATGACCAAATGCTGAAAATCAGCCGTAGAGCACCACATTTTTAACATCTGCGGGCGCACGGCAGGGAGAAATGGCAACTACGTATGGCAAAATGCAGGCGCTCACATTAAAAATTACGAGGGCTCGCAAGAATAATTGCGGGCGCTCGGAATTTACGACGCAAGCGCTCAGAATACAGAAGATACGGCAAAATCACAGCTGATATTCTACACATTTCACAGTTGAAAGCTACAAGGTTCTCACTGTACATCATAAAAGTATACATTAAAAAGTCAGCACAAAAATCCAAAGCCCCCATTATTATAATTTTATCGCACGTATACATTCCACAATATATCACGATATAACAAAACGGCACCAGCAGGATTATACATGTTGATTTCCTGCGGTGTCGTCATTTCATCTACAGCAAAGTGCGGTTTGCACTCAGCTGTTATGATATATCATTTTCTCAAATCAGCAATAGAGCGAAAGGATGCGCTCATAGAGTTCCTGGCGACCGGAAGTCTGAGCCGGCTCGTCAACCTGCTTGCCGTACTCGTAGACCTGTTCGAAAGTAAGTTTGCCTTCCTCGAAGAGCTTACCCATGCCGCTGTCGAACGAAGCATAACGGTCGGCCAACATCTGCTTGTAAGGTGATTCTTCAAGAAGCTTTGCTGCAGACTCGAGTGCACGTGCCATAGCATCCATACCACTGATATGTGCAATAAATATGTCTTCGAGATCTGTGGAATTGCGGCGAGTCTTGGCATCGAAATTTGTACCACCGGTGTGGAGTCCGCCGTTGCGTATTATCTGCATCCATGCCTGTACAAGTTCGTACTGGTCGATTGGGAACTGGTCTGTGTCCCATCCGTTCTGGTAGTCGCCGCGATTGGCATCGATTGAGCCGAGCATTCCGTTGTCTACAGCCACAGCCAGCTCATGTTCGAATGTATGGCCGGCAAGAGTGGCATGGTTGACCTCGATGTTCACCTTGAAGTCGGCATCAAGTCCGTTCGCCTTGAGGAATCCGATGACAGTCTCTGTGTCTACATCGTACTGGTGCTTCATTGGCTCCATAGGCTTCGGTTCAACGAGGAATGTACCCTTGAATCCGCGCGAGCGGGCATAATCACGCGCCATACGAAGCATGGTAGCCATGTGCTGCTTTTCACGTTTCTGGTCGGTGTTGAGCAGACTCATATAACCTTCACGTCCTCCCCAGAACACGTAGTTCTCGGCACCAAGTTCTATGCCAGCGTCGATGGCATTCTTAATCTGCACGATGGCACGTGCAACTACGTCGAAGTCTGGATTAGTGGAAGCACCGTTCATATAGCGTTTGTTGCCGAACACATTGGCTGTAGACCAAAGAAGCTTGATACCGGTCTCAGCCTGCTTCTGCTTGATATATTCCACAATTGCCTTGAGGTTGCTCTCGTATTCAGCCACGTTTGCACCCTCAGAAATGAGATCTACGTCGTGGAAACAAAAATATTCTATGCCCAGCTTCTGCATGAACTCAAATCCGGCATCGGCTTTCTGCTTTGCTGCAGTAAGCGCATCCGGCGCATCGTTCCAAGGGAAAGTTTTTGTGCCTGGTCCGAACTGGTCAGTACCGTCAGCGCAAAGGGTGTGCCACCAAGCCATGGCGAAACGGAGCCAGTCTTTCATGGGTTTGCCGAGGATTACTTTATTTGCATCGTAGTAATGGAAGGCCATAGGATTCTTTGAGTCCGGACCTTCAAACGGGATTTTTCCGATATTAGGAAAATATTCTTTTGCCATAATAATATAGATTATTTAAAAGGTTAATGAAATAAATAGATTCTTTATTGATGACAGCCAGCCTCCTTCAGCTTCTGCATGAAGCGGCTGCGCCAAAGAGCGTAAGCCTCGTCGTATGCCTGACGCGAAGCGGCGTCAGGTTCAACAGTAGCTATGCAGTGGAGCGAAGAGAACGCTTCGTCGGCATCGGCATATATGCCTGCGCCGATACCGGCACCGCGAGCCGCGCCGAGTGCTCCGTCGGTGTCGTAGAGGCGGATGACAGCTCCGGTAACTGTGGCCAGTGCCGAACAGAAAAGAGGACTGAGAAACATGTTGGCATGACCGGCATGGATATTGTCTATATGCAGGCCCATAGCTTCCATGATTTCGATGCCATAGCGGAAGGAATAGACAATGCCTTCCTGCGATGCACGAAGAAGGTCGGCACGGGTGTGGAGATTGAAGTCTAGTCCTTCGGCCGAACATCCTACGGTACGGCCGCAGGCTATGCGCTCTGCACCGTTGCCGAACGGAATGACGCTGAGTCCTCGACAACCGACTGGTGCCGAAGATGCAAGGCGGTTGATGTCGTCATACGAACAACCGGCAGGCGCCACATTGCGCTTCATCCATGCATTGAGTATGCCGGTTCCGTTGATGCAGAGAAGAATGCCTAGGCGTGGATCGGTCGGCGTGTAGTTGACATGTGCAAAGGTGTTGACACGACTCTGAGGGTCGTATGTGACTTTATCGGAAACACCGTAGACCACGCCGGAGGTTCCTCCGGTAGCAGCTATCTCGCCCGGACGCATCACATTGAGCGAAAGGGCATTGTTGGGCTGGTCGCCGGCACGATATGAAATTGGTGTACCTGCAGAGAGACCTAACTCGGATGCGGCCTCGCTGTTCACGCGGGCCTGAATGCCAAACGTCGGTACGATGGACGGAATTAAGGATTCAGAGAAACCGTAATAATCCATAACATCATGGCAGATGCAGGCATCGCGGAAATCCCAGAAGATGCCTTCTGAAAGTCCCGACACAGTGGTCGAGGCCTCACCGCTCATGCGCATGGCAATGTAGTCGCCTGGAAGCATGATATGGGCAATACGTGCAAACACCTCCGGTTCGTTCTCCTTGACCCAAGCCAGCTTGGATGCCGTGAAATTGCCTGGAGAATTGAGCAGACGGGAAAGACAGCGCTCACGACCAATGGTGTCGAAGGCACGGTCGCCGATGTTCACTGCACGACCATCACACCAGATGATGGAAGGACGAAGCACACAGCCCTGGCTGTCGGTGCATACGAGGCCGTGCATCTGATAGCTGATGCCTATGGCCTTTATGTCTGACGGACTGACGGATGTGGATGAGATGAGCTTTCGGGTGGCAAGCTTGAGATTCTGCCACCACATTTCGGGATCCTGCTCTGCCCATCCCTGACGCGGTGCACTGATGGGTGCTTCGGTCTCTGGATAGAAGGCTGAAGATATGCATCGGCCGGATTCTGCTTCGACCAGCGATGCTTTTACGGATGACGTTCCTACGTCGTAACCTAATAGATACATGGTATTAAATGATATTTTATATTCTTTGGTATAACCTATCCGCAGAAATACAGCGGAAGCGGGTCATGAAAACATCTTGTTGTATATTTTCCTGTCGAACTTGAAATATCGGGCGGCGCGGTGACTGACACCTGTCTCCTTCTCGTCGAGAGGCACCACGTAAGGCATGTTCTGAATGCGCTTGTGGAAATTGCGTATGTCGTATTTCTCACCCGACACTACTTCGAGCAACACGCGGAGCTGGGCAACGGTGAACTTCTTAGGAAGGAGATTGAAAAGCTGCACCTTGTCAAGGCGGGATATGTTGCGGACAGCTAGAACAGCCTCGGCAACTATATCATTATGGTCGAAAGCCAGGCGCGGAATGTCGTTGACAGGCATCCAGCAGGCCTCGTAGGCTTCGTTGAGGTGCATACTATGTGTGTTTATGCGTACGAGTGAGAGGTACGCTACTGTTACTATGCGTTCGAGATGCTTGTCAAGCTTATGAAAACGTTCGAGCCAGACGGTGTCTTCCTTGTCGGCCAGACGGTCGACCGAACCGAATGCCTTGAACTGAGTAAGCGACGCCATCTTGAGTCCGGTGAGTTCGTACAGCACACGGCGTGCGGCTGAATCGAGGTCTTCTTCCATTCCGATAAGACTGCCGGGGAGTTTGAAACGGCTGGTGGCATGTTCGCCTGCAACATCGCGCTGACGCACCAGGAGGACTTTAAGCGACTCGCCGTCGAAACCCAGGATGACGCAGTCGACCGAGACGTACGGGTTTACCGATGTATTCATAGATGCAGATTCAGTTAATGTTCATATACAATACAAATATAACGTTTAGGAAATTACCAGCAAAGAAAAACAGAAAATATTTCAAGCCTAACAAATTAATTTACAGTATTATAAAAATAGTACTTAATATGATAAGGTATTATATTTTAGAGACTTAAAAGTCAAGTTGCCGAAAACTCGTTCGGGCAGGCATTTCATGAATAAAATATAAGCAAGGGAATAAGACACAAAAAAGGGAATGAATCCGTCGTAATAACGGTTCATTCCCTATCCTTGTATATAAATGTGCCTATCGATTAAATCTCTGTATATCAGAAAGTCACTCTGACCATAAATCGTATACCCCACTTGTTGATATTTGGATTGTTGGTGTAGGTGATACGACGTACGTACTGTACATGCAGAAGCTTGAAAATGTTGTGTATTCCGACTATAGCTTCAATGTACGGTGTCTTAGGATCCATGACACAAGTGTTGGTCTTGTAGACTCCGTCCGCATCGAAATGACCAGGGAAATAGAAGAGCTTTGAATCCGTGTAGCCACTTGATGCCGGATTGTTCTTATCAGTCAGTGTACCCCAAAGAACGTTTACTCCGAAATACTCACGCCACTTGAGCTTACGTATAAGCGGAATGCGGTTGAAGAGCTTTCCGTTCATGTCCCACGAGAGCATCATGGATGCGTAGCGGTCATTGAGGAACTCAAGGTTGCCGATGAGGTTGAACGTGTTGTCCTCAATGATGTACGACTGGTTTGCAGCCGGATGGATGAGAAGAGGGAAAGGAACGATGTTCCACTGAATTCCGCCCTTGAGATTGACATCAATCTTACCCCACGAACCTAGCCAGAAACGCTTATAGATGCCGGCCTCTGTGAAATTGTACTCATAGTCAGAGCCGAAAAGTCCTTTCATTCCATAGGTATGCGATACACTTACTACAGGAGCATCCATATTGATCTTCTGACGACGCTGCTTGGTGTTGATATATGTAGCGCCCGGCTCAAAGGTGCATCCGACCTTGAATTCGGACGTGATAATATTCTTTACCCAGAGCGACGGGTCATTGATAGGATATCCGTCAGGCGTTCCAGTACCAAGAGGCTGATAGAAAAGAGCATCAACCGGCGACGCATCGGCACGGGTGAATGAAGCGCTTATCTTGAAACCGTTCTCCCACTCCCTGTCGTATCCTACATGAAATTCACGCGTGCGGGTGAACTGATCAACCTTTCCAGCCTTCAGTGCTGTAAACATATTATCTTTGTCCGTAGGAATGAATTTGTCGAAAGGCGAAATGATATCGTCCATGTAGTGAACAGTCAAATTATTCTGCGGGAACTCTCGCGGAAGATAAGACTTTTTGTTGAACGAATACGTAAGTGCAAGCTTTCCGTAGAGATTCTGCGTCTTTGTACCGTAAGCCAGATAACCGCTGGCAAAGAAATGCGGATTGAGATTTGCATTGGTAAGTGCAGATATACGGAAGCGCGATTTGTCGTAATGGTTGTATGTGTATATAGTATTCACAGGACCTATGTCGACCTTGTTGAGATGCGTAGAATCGCTCGTTTCAACAAAGTTCTCAACAAGAGCCTTAAAAGCAAAGACTACATACTTGAAGCCGTTGACAGAAGAAAGCTTGTCAACGAAATCACTGACTTCGCCCTCGCTCTGCGTCAGCTCAACTTTGCGGTAGGAATTCCAGAACTGCTCATCCTGCATCTGCGAATTTGGCTCACGCTTGATCGGTCCCTTGATCTTAAAGACTTTCTTTGGTATTTCGTCAAAGCTGAAGTCAGAGTAGATAGTCGTCTTCTGAACCTGAAACTTGCTCAACCAATTGGTAAGTTTCAACTGAACAAGCATGTCTTCGTTGACAGCGGCGCGCTGACCGTTCTGAAGCTGTATGAAATCCTGGGAGATGAGCATGCTCTCTACAAAATTGACATCACTGCGCGCCGGTATGGAAAGTTCAACTCTGCGCACCTGATATGACGAATCGGCCATGATGTACAGCTGACCGGAAAATCCGAAATCCTGCTGGTTGTTCGGAAGAAAGGCCAATTGAATAACGCTGTCGCCTTCTATGGCAATGGTGTCCTGAATGTAATATCTATAGAAATTGATTGCAGAATTTGCTATAGGGCTCTTGAAAGGATACTGAAGAAGACGACATTCTTCATCGTAGATGTCGACTGTAGTGAATACATCCTTCAGAGTAGTAGTAAGAATCTCTCCGGTATTGACAAGTTCGTTTACTCCACGGTTGCTTTCACCCTTGATTATGACTTTCTCAGAATGCGGGTCTTTGCGATAAACTGTCTCAGAGACAGTTTCAGTAACCGTAAGCGGAAGAATAAGCTTGCCTGTTTCGGGACATCTTTCTACGTGATCTTTCAGGAAGGAGAACTTCTTGAACTCACCTTCATCAAATACTTTCTCTGTAAACTCATTTACGGAGAAAGTCATTTTTTCGTACTTCGTAAAATGGAAAAATGGATTTTCGCGAAGGTCACTCTTACGTTTTGCTGCTATGACCTTCTTCATCAGTTCAACAGCCGGATTATTCTTGCGGCTGTATTTTGTTTTCTTTGCAGTAATCGTAACGTCGTCTATTTTCTTTGGTTCAGGACGCAACTTGATCAAAAGACTTTTCTTTGACTGAGGAAGGCGTATTATCTGCGTTTCATATCCCATAGTACTGACAGTAAGTTCTTTGCTCAGTGAATCTTCAACCAGCATAAAATGTCCTTTCTCGTCAGTCATTGTGCCTATATTTCTGCCTTCGTAGTACACATTGACATAGTCAAGAGGTTCATGCGTTCTCGAGTCTACAACTACTCCTGTAACCTGAGACAACGCTCCACGAACAAAACAGAAGAAAAAAAACAGAAGAAAAACAAACCTACTTTTTACCATAAAAAACAAAAAAGCTTCATTGCTTCTTTTTCTTCGCAGAAAAGAGGCAATGAAGCATTTATATAATTTTTAAAATACGTTCATTGCTCACCAATGAACAGAAAATCAATCTATTTCTTCATCAGCTTCATATCCACCCATCTCACGGATAGCATTCTTGAGCATTGTGTACTGCTGGAAAAGATGATTTACAGGAACTTCATCCTTAGTGTAGTCGTGCATAGGACTCTTCAGGAAGAAGCTCAAGAAACGCTGTATGCCGTAGCGGCCTGCACGTGCTGCAAGGTCAGAAAGCAGACAGAGGTCGAGCAAAAGCGGTGCTGCGAGGATTGAATCACGGCAAAGGAAGTTGATCTTTATCTGCATTGGGTAACCCATCCATCCGAAGATATCGATGTTGTCCCAGCCTTCCTTATTGTCATTGCGTGGTGGATAGTAGTTGATTCTTACCTTGTGGTAATAGTCCTGATAAAGATCCGGCTGATTCTCTGGAACCAATATTGATTCGAGAGTTGAAAGCTTGCTGACCTCTTTTGTACGGAAGTTTGCAGGCTCATCAAGTACAAGACCGTCACGGTTACCGAGGATATTTGTAGAGAACCAACCGCTCAAACCGAGGCAACGAGTTCCGATGATCGGAGCAAAACCAGACTTAACCAAAGTCTGACCAGTCTTGAAGTCCTTACCAGCGATAGGCATCTTGGTCTTCTCTGCAAGTTCCCACATTGCAGGAATATCAACAGTTGTGTTAGGAGCACCCATGATGAAAGGAGCACCTTCTGAAAGAGCGGCATAAGCATAGCACATTGATGGTGCGATATGCTCTGTATCGTTGTCCTTCATTGCCTTTTCGAGAGCCTCGAGTGTATTGTGAACAGGCTCATATACAGGAACGTATATTTCAGTTGAAGCAGCCCAGATAACAACGATTCTTGCGCATCCGTGCTCTTTCTTGAAGTTTCTGATATCTTCTCTAAGAGCTTCAACCATTTCCCATCTTGTCTTGCAATCCTTAACGTTGTCACCGTCAAGTCTCTTAGCATAGTTCTTGTCGAAAGCGGCCTTCATAGGTACGATCTTCACAAGTTCGTCCTTTACCGGCTCAATATCCTTCTCCTTAAGAACTTCAGCATACATAGCAGAACGGTATGCATCAGCTGGATATACATCCCATGCCCCAAACTCTATATCTTTCAAATCAGCCAAAGGAACGATTTCGCTGTATGACAAATACTTCTTGTCAGCACCCTTGCCGACACGTATCTTATCATACTGAGTCATTGAACCTACAGGTTTTGCCAGTCCTTTGCGAGCCATAAGTACTCCAGTGATGAAAGTTGAAGACACGGCTCCTAAACCTACTATCATGATACCAAGTTTACCTTCAGCAGGTTTTACGCACAAATTTTCCATTTTAATGTATATTTAAGTCTATGTATTACATTTTCATTACGCAAATTTAATAAAAATCCTTATCGGGTGCTTTCTTTTTGACGTTGCAAAAGCATACACATGCATGATTATTCACTTTTTTTAATTGAAAGACAAAAATTTACAAAATTGCCTCGTACTTTTAAACCAAAAGACTTCCCAAAAAGAACAATCCAATGCATCATGTTTTCATATAAGTCAACATCTGAATCATAAATGACCATGTACATGCTCCATATTGGACATCAAATACGTATTTTATGATATTTCCAAATTACGACAACCAGAAAACACAACAGACAAGCATTTCTACACGTACACCATTCTGAAACATTCAGTAATGTTACAAAACATGAATTTACAGAATCAGAGGAGATCCATGAGATTCTTCAAATCGTTGATGATTACATCAGCAGAAGAAGCATCCGCTTTATCTTCCTCACCATCCCAGCCGATTCCTTTTATCCAGATCGTACGGCATCCGATACTGTGGGCAGGAACTATATCCTTTGAATATGAATCGCCGATTACCACAGTACGCTCTGCAGGCATCTTCAATGCATCAACACCGAGCTGGAAGATACGTGGATCGGGCTTGCGAATGCCTACAACGGCCGACTCTATGACAGAATCGAAAAATTTCAGTTTGAAATCATCCAAAATGGTATTGATGTTGCCGTAAAAATTCGAGACGAGCACCATTGGATATTTCTCTGACAGGCAACGAAGAATTTCGCGACTGCGCTCTAAAACACGAAGCACATGATCGTAGCAGAACTCTGCTATCGAATCTGAAACGGCCAAGCGCTTGGACTCATCAATAAGCCATGCCGAGCAATCTCTCAAATATCCCGTCTCAATTTCCACCTTTATCTTGAGAAGGTCAAGAAAATTGTGGTGTGGTTTGATGATATGATTCTTTGCAAGCGTACGCTCGCCGTGAACATAAGCATCCCTGAAAACATCTTTAGTTACTGGAACTCCGGCATTCAGATATCCTTTCCAGAGAACTTCAGACCAATGCACGCTATTGGTATCCAAAGTGCCTCCGTAATCAAATATAAGGCCATCAACATCCATCATAATCTCATTGTACATATAAAATCAATTTTCGTTTCTTAAACGTTCGTCCAACTCATTATATAAATGTCTGCAGAAAGATTCGTGACGTGTACGCATATAGAAATACAATGCCGTCATAACAGTAAGTTCAAAAAGCAGATAAGCCCAAGGAATGTCAAACAGACATGCTATATAAAGAACAATAGCACGAGTATTGAAAGTCAAAATATTGGCATATTTCATCAACGGAAGACTGCAGCGACGGAACTTTTCACGGAACGATTGCGGTATGTTTCCACCATAAATGCTCTTAAGACGCTGCATGAGTTTCTGGAACTCTGGAGTCTGTCGTTCCTGTCCTTTTGTATATCTTGCATAAAAGAACAAGGACAATTTCCACAACCAATTTCCTTTCCAAGGTGTCTCGTGATACAATGCACGCTCCTTCTCCGAACTGTCAAGTTCACTGCCAGACTCGCCTTTTATAAAGAACAGGTGTATGTTACGGTAGTAATCGGCCAGACCGCACTGACGTGCATGAAAAACAAATCCGCAGAGACAAGCAAGCAGAAATCCCCATACGCCCCAATTAACATCAGTGAAAGGAATCTTGTCGTCATAAATTCTAAGAACAATGCTTACATATATTGCAAAGAACCACACATCGCCGGCAAATCCGTCGAGTATACGTCCCAAGCGTGTTTTCTTGCCTGTCATTCGGGCAAGCTGACCGTCACAACTGTCGTAAAAGTTTGCCCACATAAGCAAAAGTACTCCTATAATGTTGTGAACAATGTCATGAAAATAAAACATTACACCTGCACATGCACCAAGAATTATAGACAATATTGTCACAACATTGGGATGCACATTGAATTTATTGAAGAAGAGAGCCCATCTGTATCCGATAGGTCTTGTAAACACCACGTCCAACCACTCTTCTGTATCTTGTGATTTGAGAGTTCCGTTGAAATCGCTCTTTTTACCTTTATCCATTGCAACATGTTTTTAATATTCGAGAGGCGATAGCCTTGGATGCAGCTTCTCTGCATCTTGAAAAACTAGGCCAGTCGTTAAAATCAATCAATCCTATAGTACCATCTTCCGAAACTACGCAATCTCCTCCATACACAGGCACATCGAGCACTCTCGCAGCTTCATCGCTTATACGCTTAAGTTCCGAAGCGTCAAAAGAAAATCCGCATGCCTTGCCGTTTATGGCCTCCAATCCAAACTTACTGTGTCCGTCGGAAGCATAGCCCCAATCAAAGAAATCAGTACCTTCTACACCGTAAAATTTAACGAGATCACCTCGCAGATGTTCAGATACCACAATAGATGTGACTCCGCGGTTGATAAAACCTTTGATTGCCCGTTCTGCAACTTGAACACAATCAACGTATACAACATCTTCACGCACCTGCGCACATCCGTCGCCACGCTTCAACCAGTAAGGAAAATCCATCGACGGCAATTCTACAGTTCCATTTCCAAGAACTACTACCTGTTCAGACGGAGAAGGTATTCCACAAGCCTTTAACCTTGCAGAAAGTTTATCGCGCCTGCAGTTCTCAAGTCCGACAGCTGAATTCACAGCCGGCACTCCGAGACGACTTGCTATCTCAGACAGCAAACGTACAGATTCCGAATGACGAGCCATATTGAAAATGCACGCATACTTGCGGAAATAATCCAATCCGTGCTCTGATTCCATATTGATGAAATCGCGTTCGGACATACATTCCACATCTACACCGGCAGAACGCAGGTTGTCAGCCACACTGCAAAAGATCGCCTTGTCATTATCAGCCATGTTGGGAGAAAACTCGCTCCCTCTGCTGACACCTAGCAATGTCATATCTGAAATTTTCTTTTTTTAAATAATTCTACAACAATGCAGGCGACCATCATTTTCCTGCAAGGAAATTCTCAGCCTTGACAATATCGTCGGCATGATCAATATCCAATATCTTTGAAAATTTATAAGCACTAAGTTTACGTCCGTCAGATACAAGACGACGCTGGAAATTGCGCATACGTGCCAGTCCGTCAGACATACACGACTCAAGCGTTTCAATAGCAGAAGGGCCCAGACAGTATATACCTCCAGAAATGAAATTGCATACAGAATGTTCATTTCCTTGAGATTTAGACTCAAAATCAGCAATTGAATCGAAAAATCCGGTAATCTGCATATTTCTTTCGTCTGTTGCTACATACAACGGTTTCTCATCGTCGATATAATCCGTAACAGCCATGACACCATCATCACTGCTGTTCTTGAAGAAATCAATATACTCGCTGAATTCCTTCTCTCTGAAAATCGTATCTACTGTTGTAAGACAAAATCTTGAATCTTTCAGAAAACGGCTTATTTCATAAAAGCTGTGCATAGAGCTTGGAGTAGTCTTTGCGACGATTTTCAACGGAACGTCTGTCTTCAATCCCTCCAGATGCTCCTTTACAAGATTTGTAAGTTCGTTGACGATTACAACAATTTCCTCGGCCCCGTTTTCTGTGAATATGCGGATAAGTCTGTCAATCATCATCTCACCGCCGATTTCCACCATAGGTTTAGGTACTGCTACGCCTTCCTGCGCAAGTCTTGAGCCCTCGCCTGCCGATATGATTGCAAATTTCATTTTATTACTATTTTATCTTTTTATTGTTGCCGACTTTCATCAAAAGAAGGCCTATAGATGTCCAAAAAAGTTCCCTCACTCTACATATTATTGATATGAACATGCCGATATCGCTCGTCATACCCATATTTGCCGTAGACATGGCAAAGCCTCCTTCGCGTCCGCCAAGCTGAAGAGGCATAAAGAAGAGCAGATTTGCAAAGAGCGACGTGAATGCAAGAATCAGAACCGATTCCAGATAAGCATGCACACCACCTTGATTATCCATAAATATCTGAAGCATGAAATAAATTTCAAATGCCTGCAGAAAACGTCCTATGTATTCAAGAAAAAATGATGCATAGAAACTCTTGGTATTCTGACTCTGAAGTTCCGAAATCTGACTGTCTATCTTCTCGAAATCTTCCGAATGTTCATCTGCAAACTTGCGCGCCCACTTCTTAAGTACAGGTATCTTGCACAACAATGAAATGGTTTTCACCACCATTCCGTTCTTGTAGCCCTTGACGAAAAGATATATACCCAAAATGCAGAATGCAAGAATTATCGAAAGCAAAATGCACATAGGCACATCTAAAGGCATGAAAATAACATACAAGAATACTCCCGTGAGCCAAAACCAGAAGTGCGAGAAAATGTGCATCATCGCAAAAAGAAGAACAGACGATGTTGCCCTGCGTCCACCGATGTAAGGCGACATCTCCATGATCTTATACGGCTCACCGCCCATGAGTCCTGCGGGTGTTGCATAATTCAAGGCAAAGCCGGTGATAGTCACCTTCAAAAGCCGCCAGAAAGAAATCGGACACGAACCGCTGCCCTTAATGATTATTCGCCACGACAAGGCATTAAGCATATATAATATCAGCCACATGCCCAAAATGGCGAATATCCACGCTCCTGCCCTCAAAATGTCGTTCCATAAAGTGACGAAACTCACTTCGAACGTAAACAACATCACAACAACGGCAACAGCTCCGAATATAAAAAATATATTGCGTGTTCTTGACTTCACGACAAGTCTATATTTTTAACATGGCAAAGCGCAGGCAATAACTTGTATTGCCTTTAACGCATTTGCCGATTTATAAATTCAAATCAAATAAATAAAAGTCTTAACGATCAATCTTCGTCGTCAACCTGATCAAGCTTAAGTTTGTCACTGTCATCGTGCTTCTCGTAATACTGTCTTGTAAGAGGATGCGCATAGCTGGCATCATAAACTCTTCTGTTGCGCACGACATCAATTGCAGTATAAACAGCCTGTCTGAAAGATGCCTCCGAAGCAATGCCCTTACCGGCAATATCGTATGCAGTTCCATGTGCAGGAGAAGTTCTGACTATAGGCAGTCCGGCTGTGTAGTTTACACCGTCATCCATAGCCAACGCCTTAAATGGAGCCAAACCCTGATCATGATACATGGCAAGAACAGCGTCATAATGAGCAAAACTTCCCGAGCCGAAGAATCCATCTGCAGGATAAGGTCCGAAACATCTTATACCCTTAGCCTCCATCTCACGTATAGCAGGTATTATGATGTCATTTTCCTCAGTGCCGAGAAGTCCGCCGTCACCGCAATGCGGGTTGAGCGACAATACAGCTATACGCGGATTGTTTATAGCAAAGTCGCGAAGCAATGCCTTGTGCAGGATCTGCACTTTCTCCTGAATCAATTCTTTTGTGATTGACTGAGCAATCTTAGACACAGGAACATGTGTAGTAACAAGGGCAACACGCATAAGATCGTTCATGAGAATCATGAGAGCCTTATTGCCGTCACCGACCTTGCTTTCAATATATTCTGTATGTCCTGGGAAATTGAAATCCTTGCTGTGGATTGAAGCCTTGTTTATAGGAGCTGTGACAAGTACATCGATATATCCTCTTGAGTAATCGTCAAGAGCTCTCTCCAACGACATAAGGGCAGCTCTTCCGGCTTCAGGCGATGCAACCGAAAAATCTACCTTCAGTTCCTCTTCACCGAAGCAGTTAACCATGTTGAGTCTGCCATCACCGCATTCTGTAGCAGACGACACAACAGTAAACATGGTCTGATTGTCAAACGCCTTCTTATGGTAAGTTGCTACCTTTGGCGAACCATAAATTATCGGAGTACAGAGGTCCAGCATTTCTGGATTCTCAAAAGTTTTGAGAATCACCTCATATCCAACTCCATTTATATCTCCGTGGGTAATACCCACACGTATCTTTCTTTCCATATTGTTATATATCTACTTTTTATCTTCTTTCTTCTCAGCATCCTTGCCACTAGGCAATTTCAATGTATAAAGCGATGCCTCAAGTCGACGCACCATACTGCGTTTCATCTTCTCAGGAGCATAGACGAATCCTTCGACAACAACAACGCGGTTGTTCACAGTGTCAACAACAGAATGTGCCACAAACGGGCCACCCATTCCGTCATTTTCCATCTGCCACAATCCTCTGGCTTCCTGCACGAACATATCCTGAATCTTCATGTTCTTAACGTCGACATGTTCATAGTCTGTTGCCATATACTGGTTAGGCTGTCCGCCAGGAATATTCACTTTCATGAAAGAATCACGCAAAGCCACATACGCATGCTTTGTGAAAACCTTCTCCGAAACATACGGATAAGAATATATCACAATGTTCTGAATACCTGTCAAAGCATCATTTGATGCCCAGATGAAGTTGTCTCCGACTTTCATCTTGTTTATATCAACAGGGATATACATGTCGCATCCGAACATTTCCTGTACTTTCTTCGAGAATTCAAGATTGTGTCTCTTATTCAGCGCTCTGACTGCACGATTTATTTCTTCATTGCCGAAGAAATCTGTAATGAACTTGGTATTTTCGGTTATGAAAACAGATACATCCAGCACTGACGGTCCCTGAATTGTCATAATCATCTGCGGTGCAGCATGGAGATTTCTCACAATCTTGAAACTGGCCTTTGTGTAAAGTTCACCTATGTCTATTACAATAATATTTCTGAACAGATTGGTAACGCGGTCATAATGTTCCGGCACGATGTGCGAAACATGAAACAGGCTTTCTTCCTGCGGAAGCCCCTTAAGCGGTGCATTAAGAACATAGTCCAACGCACGGCCCACATACCCGTCCCATATTGAATCTTCAGCAACAACCATAATCTCATAAGGTCTGCCGCTTGACGATGGTGTCAGAATCGAAGCATCGTCAACACTCCGTTTTTGGTCGCCGCAAGAAATGAATGCGAAGGCCAAAACAAAAAGACATATAGAAGATAAGAACTTCATACGCATCCTATTTTTAAATATAAAGAAATGAAATATCAGTTTTTATGCTCACACTTACCCTGCAGCTTGGCAGTTGTCAAGAGTCCGCACGCGGCATATATGTCCTGCCCTCGCGAAGCTCTTACCGTTGTAAACAGTCCGTGACCTGTCAGATAATCGCGGAACTCCACCATTCTCTCGTCCGACACGCCGTTAAGTCCAACTTCCGGAATCTTATGAAAACGTATCAGGTTTACTCTGCACTCAAGACCTCTCAGAAGTTTCAGCAACGCATCAGCATGTTCCTTTGAATCGTTGACTCCATCGAAAACGATATATTCGAATGAAAGTCTGCGCTGATGACTGAAATCGTAGTTTTTCAGAAGAGACACAATGTCGGCAATAGCAAACTGCTTTTCAGCCGGCATAAGAGCCAGTCGCTGTTCATGGAAAGGATTGTGCAGACTTATTGCAAGGTGGCATTCGCTCTCTTCAATGAAACGCTTCAGATTCTTTTTGAGTCCGACAGTCGATACAGTTATACGCTTCGGACTCCACGCATATCCGTAATCGGCAGTAAGAATATCGAGTGCCTTCATCACATTGTCAAGATTGTCGAACGGCTCGCCCTGCCCCATGAATACAATATTTGTAAGAGTTTCGGGCTTCTCGATAGAATATATCTGGTTCATGATGTCCGCAGTTCTCAAGTTTCCCGAAAATCCTTGTTTTCCGGTTTCGCAGAACAGACATCCCATCTTGCATCCTACCTGCGAAGACACGCATAGCGTAGCTCTGTCACCATCGGGAATATACACCGTCTCGACATAATTTCCATCGAGCGTCTTGTAGAGATATTTTACTGTACCGTCGCAGGAACGCATTGTCTCCACGGGCAACGAACATCCTATTTCATATTTCTCAGACAGCAGATTTCTGAATTTAAGCGAAATGTTCGTCATCTCGTCTATCGAACGAACCTTCTTGCCATATATCCATCCGCAAATCTGCTTGGCTGAAAATGCAGGCATCGAAAGAGATGCAACCACCTCTTTAAGCTCATCAAGGCTCATGCCCAGCAACGGTAACTTACTCTCCATAAAACAAAATCAAATGTGTATCAGCCCACAAAGATAGCATTTTTACATCATAGCTGAAACACATTGATAAAAAAAGCGACTTGCATCAATTCCTTATGATACATAAAGGACTGCATCGCAGTAAAGCAACACAGTCCTTTAAACTATCAGCTATTCTTTTATGAATAATTCCTCAATTATAAATAAACATTGAGTTTAAATGGCATTTTTATTGAAAGTATAGTTGCATCACAAGCAAAAAAGATTACTTCACAACTGTTTCCAATCAAACAATAGCCTTTCCGCTGAGCTCTTCTACATGTTGGCTGATTTTATCCAATACATTTCCTATAGAAGCATCCGACAACAAATCCATAAGCGAAAATTTCATTACGATAAAATGATTGCCTTCCCTTGTCATATCATCTATAGTTGTTCTGGAATCCGACATCCACTTGTTGAGATTTTCTTCCATTGTATCCCTTTGCCAACGTTTGGCCCAAGAAGACTTATTCGGCTTTATTTCCATGACAAACAAGGCAATGCTATCGCTGTCTTCGGCCGAAGCGAATGTATAGGTATCAAGCCTGTTTGGTGATAGATTCTTCTGCTTTGCTCTAAAATATCCATCATCCGTAACTTGAATAACAGACAAGCAAAAATCATAATTCTCAATTTTCTTCTCTCCCAGATAATACTCCATAGCCATAGGATACAAATAATCCCAAGCCCAGTTTCCATCTGAGAGTTGTGTCTCGCCATAATCCTTGCTTACACGAGGAGCACGAGAAAACAGTTTGTTGACCTCAATTCTTCCAGCTGGAGAAAGATTTAACACAGACTTGATATGGAACATTGTTCCTTGCATTCGTTTCTGATATTCAAACAACAGTCTGATAGATTTCCGTACGTTTGCGAAAAGTTCTTTAGGGGTATTCATATTCTCCATAATTGTTTCAAGGATTCTTTTGTTGGCAGTTTTATTGTTTGACTGTATTCATTCATCGTATCCAACAGCTCTACTACATATTCGTTATAGTTGGCAAAAGCATCTACAGCAGATTGAAGGATTCTGATTTCTTGATTCATAATTTCTGTCTTATATGCAACAGACATACGTTCTTGCAAAGCTTTATCAATCACGCGTAACAGCCGTTGCCATGTTGATTTATATACATGGTTGAATTTATCTTGCGATGACGTATCAAGCTTAAGATTACCGCCAAGTGCAATATAGACAAATTGTTTTCCGTCGGGATATTCATTCCGGTACGCCTGCGTTTGACTTTCCCATTGATCTGAATGCTGTCCAACGCTGTCCGATTTCTTGACTTCTACAACACAATCAAAATTCTCAAAACGGATAAATACATCAGGCTCAATGTATGTTGTATTAGATACCACTTTAATATTTTGAATCTTATACCACTTAGGCCAAAATTCTATCTGAACAATCTCACCTGAAACACTAGGCATATCCTGATTGTCAGCCACAGATGCCCTCAAAATATTCCACAACAATTGCGCAGGCAGATACTGCAAAACTCCTAACGTAGAATACGTTTTGAAATCTTCATTGTATTTCTGGTCAGTTTTTATTTTAGAGTATGAACAAATCATATTTTTCACTTAAAAATTCGATGTTTTGCAAAATTAAACATAAAATACTAGACATGTAAAACTCAAAACATGCAATATCACAAGAATGAAAAACTTTGTTTGAACCAATACAAGCTAAAGAAAAATATAAACATATTAATCTTTCTCATTCAAGTTATATATATAATTCATTTCTTCTACAAATTTCTTCTTCTCGTCCCTTAACGACTGCGGACTTATAACTTCAAGTTCAGAAGTGCAAGAAAATAATTCCTGTATAAAATCATAATAAGATTTTAGATATTACTCAAATGTCATGTAATTTTCATCCTGCTGTATCAGCTTCTGCTAATGGTGAAACAGAAATGTCTTCAGATGCATTCCTTGCTCGCATCCCAACCTCAGAACAATTCGTTCCGTTTTCATTGGAGACAACATGATGCCATAATAATCATAGAACAGAGCTTCAGCTTTTGTATCATTTTCAAACTTAAATTTTATATCAGAAATGTTTACCGATTTAATTCTATCAAAAGCATATATGCGAAACAAAACTTTGTCTATTCTTTTACCCCAAAGACGCCAACGGTGCCTGAAAAGTTTTATGCAACAAGGCTACACACCTTTCCTTTAAATTATCCCAAAATGTTTGATAATTAACGTGAGTTCTGAATTCATCGAACTCACGTTATTTAAAGCTGTCATCTGATGAAATTGCCGATAGGATTATGAAACGGTATCGACAAAAGAGAAGGCATGTAACGAGAAGTTGTTTTGATGGGTCTTATTTCATCACTTCATTCTCCATTGGAGTCATGTCTGATGTAATATCGTCTTTCATCCTCATCTGACTTATCATCTAAATTGGAGTCAATACCAGTACCACCCCAGCCCAAAGGTGTAGGATAAAGTCTCTTATGCTCTTTTTGAGAACCATCTTCATTCATGTATTCTGCTAATATCGAACCTTTCCCTGTAGGATAAAGTCTTTTGGAAGTGACAGGACTTCCACCGGTATTAGAGCTAGTGCTTTCAGAGCCGGGGCGGATATAGTGTCCGCCGGAAGGAGAGCTGCTGCTTTCAGAGCCGGGACGGATATAGTGTCCGCCGGAAGGAGAGCTGTTGCTTTCAGAGCCGGGGCGGATATAATGTCCACCGGAAGGAGAGCTGTATCCTTCATTTTCCTTCTCCTCGGTATCATTTGGCTGCTCTGAAGACTGATTCTCCAACCCTACAGAGGGCGGGATATTCCCACATGTTACCCGATGCGAAACTACCAACTCCTCACCTTTCTTTCCTCCATTATACCAACAATCTTTTTTACCGTTGAAAAACCAGTTTACAGTATCACCACCCAAATTGCCTGATCTGAGCCAGGCTATGCATATATTATCTGTCCAGTTTTTGTATTCATGTTCGTACATCAGATCGTAATCACAATGGCGCACCTTTATATGTATCTGCCAAAGATTCTTAGAAATGATACCTACATTGGGCTTCATGAATTTCATACAATCAGCTTCACGTTCTATTTCCAATCCTTCTGTAGCTCCGGTGAATAACCCGTATCTTTTATTGGGATTATCTTTGTATGAATACCATCCGGATACCATTACATTATTAAGCTCCAGTGTGTTGAACACTCTAATTTTAATTTTCTTTGCCATAATAAATGAATTTAAAATAGGTTTTATAATTAATTTTTTGCATTATATCCAGAATAGCAGATTCCTTTACCTATCCTCGACAAAATTTCATTGTTAAATATCAATGAATATATTCTGCACATGAAAAAATAAGTTATTTGTATTTCAGCCATGCTTGCAATATTTTCATAGTATTGATACCAACTATTTATAATTTCTAAAGAAGAGTTGTAACTATATATACTGTTTTAGAATTGACTTTTTCCTAATGCTTGGTCAGTATATTGCTATGCAACAATACTATATTGTTCATTTGCAGCTCTAAATCCGAAGATGAATTTACATAAAAGTTCCTCGCAACCATGATTTAATCAGCTTCCAAAGGAGTAAAAGATAAAATTACATTGAGGAACATAAATTTTATCTCGCGAATATACACTGGATGACAAACGGACGTATCAGTAGAATTAATATCGTTGCTTTACCAGGAGTATAAATGCAACCCCATCAAAAACAAATCTTTATGTTTTTTGATGGGGCTTTATTTAAACTCGCATCGTACTGGGGTATCCACTGCAAGAAGAGCAGTCGAAATCAGGTTGCTAATGCACACCTGCCAGCCTAAAGACCCTACTGCTGCTTGACCAGCTCCCTGTTACGCGATTTCACACTGGATGGTTCTCATCCAGCGACTGGTTGTCTCGGCAGCGATACAGCATGGACTCATTCGTATTAAGTAAAACTTCTATACTACAACTTAGAACAAAAGCAACCAACGAACATACGTTCCATTGCGATGCACAACCCCTAACTACGCCTTCTTAGCCGGTATCCCTCTTACAAGCCAAAGCAGCGGCAAGAGTTCATTCACAACATAAGCATTATTATTAAGAGGTCACGTCCACAAAAACATCTGCCGAAGCAAACGTCAGTAAGACCACACGTTCATAAGTCAGTCCCCCTATCAAAGTAGGTAACGCCATTACCGCTCAATGTAATAGGCCAGGTTTTTCTCAAAGTGTTGTTTCCAGCCCTAGGCTCAATATTGAAAAAATCATCATTCAAGTATTCTAAAATTCCGTCTGTTTTAACAATCTTTTCATTCTCCCTGCCGGACACTTTCTAAACTAAAACTAATGGTCCGACAGAAGCTGAAAATCCATTATCTTACAGCATGAAATCTATATGTACTATCAAATCACTCTTCAAAAAGAGCTGTAACCTTCAGTATCTTATCTTTTCAATCCAAAATATGACTACTCGGTCGGCGGTTGCATTGGTAATCCGAGTATCGATGCGAGCGTTTGTCTTAACATTTCCTGTTGATTGAGCTTCATAAGCAGGTTGAAGTACCCACCTATTTCAGTTATATTCATCGGAGCAGGAATTCGAGAAAGTTTGATATCACTTTCTGTTGCAATCCTGCGATATATCATTCTTTTAATTTCAGCCATTTCTTCCGAAGTTTCCTGTTCAAGTAACTTGGAGGCTAATTCGAATAAATAATTATCATTTGCCATGACTTAAATGTATTATCATAGTTATAATTTATTTACCATTCTCGTTATATGTTTCGGTTATCGTTTTTAGATAGCCGTTGTCCCGAATCTTCAGAGGTTGCAAGTTTTCCAGTTTCAGGATTATTGTTTTTGCCTGTTTCATCATTGCCGCCTGTTCCTGTTGTCGGTTTACCGCCGGTAGTTGTTCCCGATTCTACGGAGCTAGTAGGTTTTCCAGATTCAGGTTTATTTTCTTCACCTGTTTCACTATTGTTGCTTTTGTCTATTTCAGGTTTTAACTTTAGTAAATCTATGACTTTTCCCAACATAGCACTATTACTGTCCAGAATCTTATCTCTACCCGATGACGCACTTTTGGTACCTTCGTTCAGAATGTCCTTCAATTGCTCTAATCCGGTAATATTGCCGAACTGTGGTGTCTGTTTGCCAGCCAGCACACTAATCAGGTCTGTCATTGTAACAGACTGTGGTGCGGTTGCACTTTGAATATTCAAAGCTGTAGTTCCGGCAGGCGCCTTTCCGTCTAAATAGTCGGTGTTGTTAAGGTAGTCTTTGCCGATATCCATTTTATCGATAGGAGAATCCTTCCAATTCCAGAATCGTGTCAGATCTATAAGTTCGCTTACATTTGTTTCACCGAGTACGGCTTCACCTATCATGCCATCGGTAGGCAGCGAGATGGTAGTTGATGGTACTCTGAAGTATGCAGTGTGATAGCGATAGAGGGCATCCTGTATTTCGGCAGCCGTTTTGTCTAACTTTTTGGCCAGACTTTGTGGATATGTGAATGGCAGCAAAATGCAGTTTCCATAAAATCCTAATAGTTTTTTTATGTTTACACAATTCAGCAATGGGATGTCTGTGGAGTCGTTTTCAGCTTTTTTGAATTGTGGCCTTAGTATGACACTACCTATATTGTTGTTTATTATCGGATTATTTTTTAAACTTTTATCTACAATACGAGTCTTTTGACTGATATTATCGGAATTAACTTGATCCATGTCTTCAAGTCCTTTCAGATTGTCAAAGTTCATATCAATTGTATATCCCTCCAACATCATTGCACGCTCGTCATCACTTAGCGAACCCCATACTACTTGAGAGTAATGTAATGTATCGGACAGTATATGATGCAAAGTCGATTCCATTTCTTGCAGTTCCGAGTTCCGCAATACTCTGCAAGACATCTGGACATTAACTCTAAGCGAAGGGTTGAATGTTGAAGACGTAAGCAGACCCACGAGGTCTTCAGATCCGGAATACGATAATGACACATCCGACACAACAGGTGAGCCATAAGAATACAGCTCGCGCGAAGAAAGTGTAACTATTGGAGCAAGAAAAGCTTCAGGCAACTGAGATTTATAGTGTGCTATTTTGTTCCTGTCGTTGCCACTGGAATCATTGTCTTTGGCTAGATCTTTCTCTTTGCCGAGCATATTTGCCAGTGCCGTTTTCTGAGCGCTCGAAAGATATTCTTCACTTTGGTTAAGATTATAGCTGAACGAATCGCAGCTGTGCTCCAGACGTATGTAGTCAATATCACTTCCGATAACATTGCTCGGAATAACAAAACTGAATGTGTATGCTTTGCCTCTTTGGTTTCTTTCATTTATAATCTCCTGCTTCAATTGGAGTGAAGTTATAATTTCCGTACTGAGCTGTTTCCTCGCGAAATTATTCAGATTGCCGGCAATGATTCCTTTTCCATTTTTGAGAACCAAAGTCGCTTTTATGTCATCGAACTCCAAGATGTTGCAAGTGAATTTCAATTCCAGCAACTTGCTGCTTACACTCTCAGCCTCTTCACGCTTCCACGTAGGATATGACGCATATTTCTTTATAAGTTCCAAACCATTCCTGTATTTATAAGGCAGATGAGGAAGCAGTAAATCGGCATAATGCAACAACTGACCATAACGCGATTCAAAAGATTTTATATCGAAGTTTGCAACATCCTGCTTCGACAGTACGTATGGCAGCTCCGGTTTTATGAATGATATAATTTCCAAAGGAACAAACAATACCAATTCTACACCGTCTATGCAAGTTTCCATACGGTAGCGGCGCATTACCTCCCAATATTGGATAGTGAGAGTATGCGAGTGGTTGTGGTTGGCAATGATTTTTGTTGCCACCGAGTCGTTTTCTACGCTCGTAGCAGCCCGGACGCTAATACGTTTTGCCTGTGCCACTTTCTCCGAAGCGCTCTTGATGCTATGTTGGAAATTCTGAGCAGCAGAAGACACTTCATTGTGCGCATTGGATTGGCTTGCCGATGAAGAGGCACTTCCACTTGATTTGGAATGAGAACCGGATAATCCTAACATAGCCGAAAATCCGCCAAGTATACCTCCAGCCCCGAAACCACCTCCGTAACTTGACGTTTGGGCAGAATATCCAGATTGGGAATTGGCTTTTGAAAGCTGGTTAAGCGCATAATTGTACACCGCCATTGCATCATCGTCCTGCGTGAGTGTATAGTTTTCACGGGCACTGTCCGAAGCTTCTGCGTTGTCGGATACGGTATAAGTCTGGCTCTTCTCCCGCACAACCAAGCGCTGTTCTTCGCCCGGAGCCAACACCAAAGAGTAGAGCAGCGACCCCAAAGCAAACCCATCAGGAACCCATGCCTGATGCATATTAAGTACATAGCCAATGCCCAAAGACGACATTTTAGGTATACTTTTTGGCTTCTTGTACATATTCTCCTTGAATGTCATGACATCGACCGGCGAACTCAATTTCTTTCGAGGTGTATCTTTTTCCGCATAAGGGGAAACCGACGGCTCTACCAGACGCTGGAGCATGCTGTAGCTGAAGATACGAGCCGGAGCTGTATCGGTAGAAAGCCGTACTGCCTTGTTGTCGTTTTCCATAAGTTTCACACTTGGCAATGTTTTCTTTAAGCCAGTTGAAAGGCCTTTGAAAATTTCATCGGTCAATATCAGTACGCCTAAATCAGCTTCGAAATCATTTCGGCTCACAAGATTGTTAAGTAGTCTTTTCAATGAAATAACTGTATTGTCGGCTACTGCTTGTCTGATTTCTTTTTCGGTGTTGATATAGGCCTGTGTCTGGAGTTCGATTTCAGCCTCTATTTCCGGCATCAAGGGTTTCCACCTTTCGATTTCCGTTTTTATCTCACCAGCACTGTTCGGATTTGTTTCCAAACTGTTGTTCAACCTAACGTAAATATCTTTTTTGGCCTTCTCGGTATCAAGAATTCCTTTGATGAAATCTAACTTATGGAAAAGGTCAAGAACCTTTTGTTCTTTGACAGAATTTATAATGTCGGATGCACTTTTGATAAATGTCTGTTTATCGGCTCCTTGCGAGACTGTAATAGTGACAGCCTCCTGGAGGTTGTATCTATCGGGCATTACGATGATAAAATTTCCTTCACCGTCGGTATACCCAAATGGCTTTTTGTCTACCTCGCTTTGGTCGGCAGACGAGCTTGAGATACCCGATATTTCTACTTTTGCGTTAGCGAACGGATAATTGTTGAGTTCGGGTTCTCCTGTATTTTTCATGTATATTCGCCCTCTTATAATATGAGGAAGCGGAAGCGCAGGAATTATGTCATCCAATGAATTCAATCCTTCACGTATGATTTCTCCACTGGTTTTCAGTAACTTTTCGATGGTTTTGTCTGTTTCGTCACGAAAAAGAAAATCCGGTTCCGGTTCATTTGTTTCGAATGTCAACAATAGACGACGTATACCGAAATTGTTGTTTACCAACTCTGCTGCATTTTCAATTATTTCCTCTATAACATTTTGCTCTTCAAGCAGGAAATCAGCTTGTGTAAAGCAAAGCCGCTGCATGATGGGATAGGCTTTGTTTGCATCCACTTTTGCCAAATCATGCACATTGCGTACGCCTATTTGCACCAGAAGGAATGCGGTATCTGGAGTCATGCCTTCTACTTTCCACAAATCGGCCTGTTTTACCCACGAGTTTACCAACTTGACATCTACACCTAACTTCGAAGCAAGTTCGTTGCGTTTGCTTTGAGTCTTACCTTTTTGCAGCAAACTGGAAATGTCGTATATATAATAATCTTTCAGCTTGTTTGTCATAGCCTGGCTGATACCTTTGATTGGTATCAGTGCCGAAGATACTTTATTATGCTCTTTTGCAACTTTTACTAAATCAGGCGTAACTCTACAAACAGTGTCAAAAGCTATAATAAAACCTCTTAAATAACCATCTGGTCGATTGGGGAGAACCCATTTATTAATAAATTCTTCATTCTCAATGCCTAATCTATCCCTATCAGACTTATACTCCACCAAGAGTGCCAAATCTTGTTTAGTGATTCTGTCATTTACACTCAATTTATTATTCAGAAGATTGTCCTTTAATGTAGTATAGCTCAAATCATTAAACTTTTTCAGCTTATTACCTAAAATCTCCAGCTTTTCAGCTTTGATGGAATCTTTGTTTTTGATGTTTTGTGTACTCATAACTATAAAATTAGATTTAGGCATAAATATATTTTATTTCCTGAATTACACCGGCATACGGTCAAGGCCTCATACTCGCCTGCGGTTTTAGGCCGCAGGCGGGCAAGAGACTATTATCATTATTGTTTAAGTGTAACATTTGCGTTTTCCGGATATTGGCTCCAGGTTGTATTCCAGGTTCCTATCTTTGTAGAATATATCCTAAGTTCAGCTGTCAGTGGCGTTCCGTCAGCATTTGTCTGCTGACCGCACTTCAACTCGGACAATTTGTAGTAGTTAGCAAGAAAAATTTTGGGCATTTGGTTTTGATGGCATTCCAGATGACTAAGAATATAATCACCACCATTAATATCTATGTTGGTCAACTTGTTGTTGCTGCAACACAATTTGGTCAGATTCCCGGGAAACAATATTTCCAACACACCGGTTAGCTGGTTGTTGCTGCAGTCTACTTCTACCAAATTTCTCAGATTGAAATTGGTCAAATCCAATGCGGTCAGCTGGTTGTCTCTACAATACAGATATGCCAGTTCCCCCAAATTGCTCACATCCAATGCGGTCAGCCTGTTGTTGTTACACTTCAGAGTTCTCAGACTGGCAAAACCGCTCACATCCAATGAGGTCAGCTGGTTGTGGCTGCACTCCAGAGTTCTCAGACTGGCTAAACCGCTCAAATCCAATGCGGTCAGCTGGTTGTTGTTACACTCCAGAGTTCTCAGACTGGCTAAACCGCTCAAATCCAATGCGGTAAACCGGTTGTTGTAGCAATACAGTCTTGTCAGGGCAGTCAGATCGCTCACATCCAATGAGGTCAGCTGGTTGTTGTAGCAATACAAATCTTTCAGTTTGGTCAAACCGCTCACATCCAATGAGGTCAGCTGGTTGTTGTAGCAATACAGGTTTGTCAGGGCAGTCAGATTACTCACATCCAATGAGGTCAGCTGGTTGTCGGTGCAAGACAGAGAGTTCAGATTGGTTAAACCGCTCAGATTCAATGAGGTCAGCCGGTTTTTGTTGCATTTCAGGGTTGCCAGCTTAGGCAAGTCGCTCAGGCTCAATGAGGTCAGCTGGTTCTCACCGCAATCCAGGGTTGCCAGCTTAGGCAAGTCGCTCAGAGTCAATGAGGCAGCTCCAATGTTGTAGCAATACAGGTCTTGCAGCTGCGTTAAGCCTGACAACTCCAATGAACCTAAATTATTACCGTAGCATCGTAACGTGGTCAGACATTCTTTCTGGTCGGTCAAGTCTAAAGAGGTCAGTCGATTATCGGTGCATTGCAAAAAGTTCAGTTTGGTCAAGCCTCTCAAATTCAATGATTCCACTTGGGTATTGGCACATACCAGCCAAGTCAGATTGGTCAAACCGCTCACATTCAATGATTGCAATTTACAATTTGTGCACTCAAGACTTGACAGATTCGTCAAATGAGACAGCTCCAAAGAGGTCAATTCAGTTTCACCCATATACAGAGTGGTAAGACTGGTCAAACCGGTCAGGTCTAATGAAGTCAGCGGGCAGTTCTTAATGTTTATATAATTAAGTTTGTCCAGACCGCTCAAATTCAGCGATGTCAGTATATCACAACTATTGCAATTTATAGATGTCAGATTCTTCAAAGCAGTCAAATCCAGTGACTCCTGTTCTGTTACCCACTCGCAATAAAAACTTGTCACGTTAGTAAAATACTCAAGTCCCGATACGTTTTTTATATCTTTGAAGTTCACATAAGTAACTCCGCTGATGATACTTCTGTTTTCTTCGGTCAGCGTAACGGTGCCGTCGGGATTCTTCACAAATCCGGTACCCGAATCATACAATGCCACATCATTGGCCGCCTTGGTGGTTATCTCCACTCCTTCAGCCGATGCCATTTTCTTGCCTCCTCCCGACGGAAGGCTTGATTCAATCTGCTCAATGAGTTCCAGATTGATGATGGCTTCTTCAAACTTGGCTGAGGTTTGTGTTCCCAAATCAAGCACTTTTCCGGCTTCGAGAGTCACCGCTTTGTTACCTCCTCTGCGGTATGCCGTTCCCTCGCTGTTCACGTAGAAAAGGCTGAGTCCTTCCGTCAGCGCGGCAGGAGCCACCGTAAAGTAGTAGGTCTTTCCGGCCTCGAATGTACCTTTCAGTTTTATTTCGTTCAAGGGGGCATCTGCGCTCACCTCGGCCTGTGTGCTTTCTCCAATGGTATAGGTCATGGTTCCGGCCAGGCTTTCACCCTTCACGCCTCTGAGGATAAAGGTTCCTTCACCTGCCATACCGTCGCCTACCGTAAACTTCACCAGCGCACTGAGGTTTTTAAACTGCAGGGAGGTGCTTCCTTCGGCAGTCTGTGCCCATGAAGGTACCAGTCCGCCGGCAAAGCTTCCGGATACTGCGGTCTGCTCACCAGGCAGATTAAAGGTAATGGTAGTAGCAGTGATTTCAGTCACATTACCAAAAGGATAAAAAGCCGTATAGGTATCGGCCTGATGTGCCGTACCGGTAAAGGTGACAGAAGCACCTGCATCCTGCGTAGTAAACTCATTAGTCTCCGTTCCGTCAAAAATGGCAATCGCATCGCCTTTCACCCAGTTCACGGCCGTGCCGTCATCACCCAATGCGGTGCGCGTCTGCACCGATCCGGCCGTAAATGTCATGGGTACTTTCTCTCCATTGTAGTTAGTTAGTTCATCATCTTCACTTGTACATGCACCAAGCAAACTAACTGCAACGGCCACACATGCTACTCTATAAATAAAATCCTTGATTCTCATCTTATTCCAGATTTTAATTTCCTTACCATTCATAATCTTTTAGATAATAAAAGCGATCGTGAGTGGCTTCCCTATTATCGTTACTTGCGCAGATCAGACCTTCGCTCTGTATTACGACTATTTCACACTTGGGAGCTTCGTAAGCAGCACCATTCAGTAAGTTTTCATTTTGATTTTCCATTATAATTCTTTTTTATTATTAAATAAAGTATAATCTTAAGTGTCTATATCCGAATTCATGAGCAGAAATAAATGTAAGGAGCCTGATACCATACCGGCTTTTCTACTTTACTTTTTTTTCCACCACCTTATCATCTTACACAGTCTGTTTTTTCGCAACGATAGCTTGCTGTTGGTTGATGAAATATCAGCTTTTTTTTCTTTTTCAACAAACCGTGCAATCCTTTCGTCAATGATTTTTTGGACTTCCTCTTTATCCATGGCAGACTGTTTTTCATTGAGATTATCGCTCATATCGTCATTTATTTTAAAAGAATCAATGCAGATAATTTCTCCGTTTTATACATTGCAAATTTATGAGCAAACAGTGTTGCAGGCATCTCAATTCAGGAACATAAAATATTAATATAAGAACAAAAATTATGTTTTTAGGTATAAAAAAAAGGACAAATCCCTTGTTTTTAGTGATTTGTCCCTTAGTTTTCATTTTTTTAGAGTCCGGTAATCTAAGATTTATTTCTGTCTCTTTTCTTATATTGTAATGGGGTCATACCAACTGTTTTCTTGAAAAGAATACCGAAATAAGTGGCATTATCCATACCACATTTTTCCGCCACTTCCCATATTTGCAGATCAGTGGTGTCAAGTAGGCGTTTTGCAAGCGCTATCCTTATATGCAGTATATATTCGGTGGTGGTAAATCCGGTAATAGCTTTAAGTTTGCGGTTTAGTTGTGCGCGTGAAATGCACAGGTCGTATGCCAATGCATCATAATCTATCTTTCCCTTCTCCATCATGGAATGAAGAGAGTCTGTCAGTTTTGCAACAAAAATCTTGTCTCTCTCCGATAGAACTGGTGCAGCATTGTCCGGTTCGTTATTTTCCGTTTCTATTACATGCGAATATTTCTGGCGCAGCAATTGCCGTTGCTCGAGAAGTTTCTCAACCCGTACTTTGAGTTCGTCTGCGTGAAAGGGTTTCTCCAGATATGCATCCGCTCCCACTTCCAAACCTTTCAGACGGTCTTCATGTGATGCCTTTGCCGTAACCATTATGACCGGAATATGATTTAGCAGTTCTGAATTCCTCACCTGTCTGCACAGTTCCAGTCCATCCATCCCTGGCATCATTATGTCTGTTATTATAAGATCCGGTACAACATTCCCTGCTTTTTCGAGTCCTTCTTCGCCTGTAGACGCAAAATAGAAACTGTAATCAGGATTAAGCTGCCGCACCATGTAGTGTGATACCGCCGGTGTATCTTCTATAATGAGTATTCTTATGTTATCTTTGTCGTAGTCATCATCATCTTCAGGTAAAGGAACGTTTTCATCAATCAGTATCTCTGGTTTGACAATTTTCGATTTATCTAAAGCAATCGGCGATTTATCTTTACTTTTAATCGGTAATGATATTACAAATGTAGTGCCTTCGCCAATGGACGAATACAATTCTATTTTACCGTGCATGGCTTCTACCGCCTGCTTCACAAGCGAGAGTCCTATTCCAGTTCCTATGTTTGCAACATCATTGGAGCCCTGATAAAAAGGGATGAATACTTTTGATTTTTGCTGAGATGTCATGCCTATGCCCGAATCGCTTACATATATATATAAGGATGAATCTTTCACATTCGTGGTGATAAGCACGTCGCTTCCCGGGTGTGAAAACTTCAAAGCATTTGATATGAGATTTTGCATGATTTTCAACATATAGTCTGGTATAAAATCCATCTCTACCAGTTCTTGCTGCGGCATATATACCAGATTTATACCTTTATCTGCAGCGTATGCTGTATAGCTGTCGCATATCATCTGTATGAATTCAACGACATCTCCCCTCATAAAATCAGGCTGGGCAGTATGTGCAGGTGAGGTCATTTTGGCGATGTCGAGTATTTGGTTTATAAGATTTAGCAGAATGTTGTTATGGTGGAGTATATTCTTGATGTCACGCTTAACATCTTCGTCTTCCGGCTTTCGGTATAACACGTCGTTTGCAGCCGACTGTATTACAGTAAGCGGAGTACGGAACTCGTGCGTGATATTTGTGAAAAAATTAGTCCTCATCTGCTCCATCTGCTGTAACATCTGATTCTTTTGCGAACGATACCTTATAATGAGCCACATGGCAAATAGCAGTATGCAGGCAAGTATTATCACTACAATTGAAGCCACAGTCACTTTTTCACTGTACATCTTTTCGCTTTTATAGTTTTCCTGCCATAATGAAATCTCGTTTTGCTTGCTCTTACGCTCATAAAGTATATGAGTATTCAGGACTTGTGTCATCTTTTTCTCATCATGCACGCTATCGCGGTATTCCCTGCTCTTGATAAGACTGTTTAATGCTTTACTACTATCGCCTTTCTGCAAATTCCACAGATATTCAAGGTGGTATATATCTGCTATATGTTCCAGAGAATGAATCTCCACAGCTTTCTTTTTAGCCTTGTCTATATAAACGGAAGCAGTGCCGCAGTCGCCTTTCTGTATGTAAACACGGGCCAATGACAGACACGACTCTATCCAATGCCATGAATCGCTACTGAATTGCATTGTATTGTATGCCTTGAGATATTCGTCTATGGCCTTGTCTGTTTCTCCATCCTTTTCGTACAATCTTCCAAAATGAGTGTGACACAGAGAAATGCCGAGCTCGGATTTTGCCTCCTTGTTGAAATTCATTGAAAGTTGATAATAATATCTGGCGGAATCCATTTGCCCTTTAGATTCAAATATAGAACCTATATTGGCATAATTGATAGCCTGCCCTAATGGGCTGCCCAGAAACCTCTCTCCATCAAGTGCCATACGGAAAACACTGTCGGCCACCTGATAATTTTCTAATGTCAGGAACACATTGCCAATGCCGTTCAGCGATATTACTCTGTTCTTTAATAACTTTTTATTGTTTTTGTCGCTGTATGCCTCGCAGTACGACAACGCCTTGTAATGATAAGACGAAGCATCTTCAAGGAAACCTATCCTACGATAATTAGTTCCGATATTGTTTAATGCCTGGATAATTTGCAACGTATCGCATAGGCGGACAGAAAGCATAAGTCCTTTCTTGTGTGTCTCTATTGCTTCCGAAAAACGGCTTTCCTCTCTATAACATTTACCAAGTTCGTTATAAGCGGCCATCTCGCCAAATGTATTTCCGTCTTGTGCAAAACGATTTACCAGAATACGAAGGGAGTCTATGCACCGATTTGCATATAATATACTGTCTATCGCTTGAGTTTCTCTTTCTGAAAATGTTTTTTCATACTTTCCTTTCTCTTCGCAAGATGTAAAGAAGCATATCAGACATGCTGTAAGTATCAATATGTAATAGTTCAATCTCATAGTACTCAAGTTTCGCAAGCGTTAAAATGATGCAATAAAAAAGGCTAAAGTATTTAATAATCCAATGATAATCACAATATTAATATTGCCGAAAGAATAATATTCCCCTTGGACCATGAACAAAAATAGATATATTATAGGAGAACTCCAAGAGTTTCTGCGTACTATGCCCCCAACTTCCAAAGACCGGATTCAAAACAGAGAAGATTGTCTATGCTTTCTATCACCCAAATGATTCCTGTATTTATCTTAAAGGCAATATTCCTATGCTTTATATATGTGGTATTTCGATTTCTCCTTGACTTTTCTCTTCATGGAGAGGAGGGATAACGTAGCGATAGGCCACAAGGCTTATCCAAGAAACGGACAGAATAACTTACAAAAGTCATTGCCGAGTATGAAAATCCATATTTCCTTGTTGGAAACATATAAAGCAAAAAATCCCCATAACTCATGGAGTTACAGGGACTTATTATATTGATAAGATATCAATTATTTGCTCAATGCAAGTGCTACGTTAACGGCGCAAGCAACTGTACATCCAACCATTGGGTTGTTACCCATTCCGAGGAATCCCATCATTTCCACGTGTGCGGGAACGGAGGATGAACCTGCGAATTGTGCGTCACCGTGCATACGGCCAAGCGTGTCGGTGAAACCGTAGCTAG
>OOCM01000228.1_pt1 | contig 61458 bp, 56 predicted proteins | sample 1671111 | NCBI WGS metagenome assembly OOCM01 (sample SAMN06348123, study PRJEB24527) | human gut metagenome | biome: human gut; feature: ankylosing spondylitis patient; material: feces | host: Homo sapiens | place: China | collected 2015-10 | reverse complement strand
TAACAGACCCTTATAGGGTCAAATCAAACCGCCCCTTGAAGGGGCGGTCCTGACTTTCGTTCGGTAAAGAGCGCATCTAAGGAAAAGCTGCGCAGCATTCTTGCAACACACACGTTCTCTGGCGATTCAGCCTTCCTTTAAAAAACGATGCCTCTGGTCGATATCGGAAGGACATATAACCGGTTATTCCTGAAACATTCTGTTCCAGGTCAGTCCGTTTCCCGTTTTTTTTCTGTATTCTGCCGCATTCTGGCATGTTTTTTCCCGGGAAGACCGCTGTATTCTTTGCAGCCGCTCTTTTTTCTCTTGAAAAATGTTTCAGCCTCTTGACATTGTCCTACAGTCAAGGCATCCTCGCCCATCGTTTGCATATGTACGGAGATTCCGATATCATGGAATCTTGTGGAGATTGCCTGAATCATGATTGTCGATACCTTTGAACGGGGTGCCGCGTACAGCCTCGGTCCGCTGTGGGATGCGCTGCTTCCCGATCTGATGAACCTTGTTTCTCAGGGGGATTCCCTGCCGGAAGGCCGTTATCTTCTGGCAGGTGGCCCGGATAAGGGCGGTGTTGCGGCTTCCGTGGAAAGCTACGAACCGAAACGGGAATCCGATGCCCGGTATGAAGGACATGAACGCATGGCCGACATTCAGACCGTGCTGGCGGGCGACGAGTATCTCGATATGTTTTTTCTCCGTGGCGGGGAAAAGGAATCCGTGCGGAACGAAGAACGCGATCTTGTGTTCTATGAGGAAAAGCCTGCCTTTGCCTCCCGTGTGCATCTGACGCCCGGTCTGTTTGCGCTTGTGCTTCCCGGAGAGGCTCATATGCCCTGCCTCAGAGCATCGAGCGCGAGAGTGAAGAAGCTGGTGGTCAAAATACCGGCCGAGGCGCTGACGGCGCCGTCCGTCAAGGTGGGCCCCCGAAGCTGAAAAAGGATCGCGCAGAGTGCCGGACCTCTTTTTGGATTGAAGGGCGCTTTCGGCAGTCTTGTCATTTCTTGATATTTTCTGTATCTGCCGGAATCTCCCTTCAAAAGAAGCGGTGTCCGTGCAGCGGACATTGATGTTTTGGTACAGGACATTCCTGTGCCGCCATGCGGCCCCATGATATGCCGCTTAAGGGCGTCCCCTGCGGGCGACCCGTGAATCCGGAACGCCTGCGCGTCAGGCGCTCGTTCAGCCCCATTGTTTTAAGCTCGTTTTCGCCGGATGAGCGGAGGCGGGTCTTTCAGGAGCAGATTATGGATGTTTTTGATCAGGCTACGGAACTGGAAAGAATTGAACGTGAATCCGCACTTCGTCAGGCCGCCAATGTCGGCTATCAGGAAGGACCGGAGTGGATAGACGGCAAGCCCTGCTGCCGCGAATGCGGTGAACCCATTCCCGAAGCGAGACTCAAGGCGATTCCCGGAGTGGGACTGTGCCTTTCCTGCCAGGAAGAGTGGGAGAAGGAACGCCAGTAGACCGCGCCGTCTCTGCCTATATGATGATCCGCCGCAAGAAGCTTGCGGCGGATTTTTCATTTGTCATGGCTGATTGCAGAGAAGGCTTCCCATGACGCGGGAGAGCATTTCTTGTTGCGGCCTTTGCCGGAGCGTAAGTGGGGCGCATGATTCCGAATGATCGGAGTGCGCCCGGGCCTTTGCAGGAAGGGGAAAGCGCGGAAGGCAATGCTAGGCGGAAATCCAGTGCCTGGCGGCGGATGCAGCCTTTTCTTCCAGCATGGGGAGCCACGGAGGGAGAATGAATGCGTCGAAGGCGGGCAGACGCAGTCTGCCGTGATGCAGAAAGAACGCTTCGTTCTCTTCTCCTGCCGGACCGAACTGAGCGCCGTAACGCCGGTCTCCCAGAAGCGGAAATCCCAGCGCGGAGCAGTGGGCCCGTATCTGATGGCGGGCTCCCTTCAGAATGACGCAGCCTGCCAGCGTGACGAACGCGGGAACCGGACCCTGCCAGCCGCGTTCCTGCAGGTGCAGACGACGGATCACATCGGCGCCGTCCATGACGGCCAGCGGATGCACGGCGGTATGCCTGCGGTGATCGGGGTGAGGTTCGAGTTCCACGAGCACGCGCGCCCTGTTTTTGAGAAGCAGGCGCTGTGTGGCGAGCCTGTAGTGGAACAGCGATCCTTCCAGCAGGGTGAGATAGCGCTTTTCCGTGTGTCCGTCTTCCTGTGCCTGACGGTACTGCCGTTCACCCGCCTCATCGAAGGCGGCCGCCACGATGCCGGACGTGGGAAAGTCGAGCCTGTTCACTAGACGGGCGTTCTGCTCGAGAAGAGCGGGCAGAAGCGTCTGCAGACTGGCGCCGGGTTTTCCGGCCAGAGATTCGGTATGCATGGAGGCCGGTTTGTACAGGGCGGCCAGATGGGAGCTGCGTTTGACAAGTTTCGCTTCGTCACGGCCGGATCCGACGCTTCGTACTGCAGGGGCGGACGCGATTTCTGTCGTGCAGGATGAGCCGGCGGGCTGAGCCGTGTCGTCCGGAATGCTCACAATGTCGCCGGCTCGCACCTTGCGCGAGGCCGGAGCAGGGCGACCGTTGAGCGTTGCCAGGCCGAGTTCGCAGAGACGACGGCGTCCCCGCAGACCCATGCCCGGCAGAAGACGTTCGAGTACATGATCGAGTCTGCTGTCGTTTTCTTCAGGAAAAACGGTGATGTTTCGGCTCATGGTCAGTCCTTGCCGAGCCAGCCTTCCGGCCGGGGTTCGCCGTCATACCATATCTGCGTCATGCTCAGCCCCTGCGGAGGAGCTGTGAAGGGGGCCTTCCGCCTGTCCCGGGATTCCAGCAGGGCGGGTATGTCTTCCGGCGCGAATTTTTCCCGTCCGCAGGCCACCATGAGTCCGGTGAGATTGCGTACCATCTGCTTGAGAAACCCGTCGGCCTCGAAGCGGACGTCCACCTGGAGGCATCCTTCGGGAAGAGCCTGCGAGGCGCTCCGGGCCGGACTTCTCGTAATGCTGAACAGCGTGCGCACCGTGCTTTTGTGCGGAGTGCCTGCGTTCTGCAGCGCGGCAAAGTCGTGTGTGCCCACAAGGCGTTCCGCAGCCGCATCGAAGCGGTCGAAGTCGAGGGGGCCGCAGGCCCATACGAAGGGATACAGCTTGGGCGGCGTGCACAGATGATCAAGCCACAGCGAATAGGTGTAGATCTTTCGCTTCACGCTGAAGCAGGCATCGAAACTGTCGGGCACGATGCGGGCGTCCGTTACGCGGATGTCTCTGGGCAGCAGCGTGTTCAGCGCGAGCTTCCAGCGGACGTGCACGCGATCTTCAGGAATGTCGCAATGGGCGACCTGTGCGTCCGCATGAACGCCGGCGTCCGTGCGTCCGGCTCCTTGCACGTGCGTGGGCCTGCCGGCCACATGAGAGACCGCCTGCGCAACGAAGGCCTGAACGGTGGGCGGATCCTCCCGGTCCTTCCAGGCCTGGATCTGCCAGCCGTGATAATGGGTGCCTACATAGGCAAGAGTAAGTCTGAGTCGAGGCATTAGAGTTCCACCAGTTCCACGGTACAGGGCGCGATGGGGATGCCCAGAAAGAGTTCTCCCATACGGGTGAACCGCGGTACGTCGTCGGTCGTGAGAAAGCGTACGGATCCGGGGCACAACGGCATGCCTACATTGGGACCGGAGCCGCGGGCAAGATGTTTTTTCTGAAGAAGGGCGCGCACGTTTCGTGCCGTATTGCTTGCGGAATCCACCAGCGTTACGCCGTCGCCCACCACATGGGCAATGGCGTTGCGAAGCAGCGGAAAATGAGTGCAGGCCAGTACCAGCGTGTCGGGCACTTCCAGCCCCTGTTTGCGGGGATCGCTGAAAATTCTGTCGAGATAGCGGGCTGCCAGTCCTTCGGCCAGCGGGCCTTCCAAAAGACCGTCTTCCACCATGGAAACGAAAAGCGGGCAGGCCAGCGCGGAAATGCGGGCCTGCGGCATGCGTTGCAGAATGGCCTGCTCATAGGCTCTGCCGCGTATGGTGCCGCTTGTGGCGATGACGGCAATGTAGCCGCTTTTGGTGGCGCGGCAGGCCGCTTCGGCTCCCGGTTCCACAACGCCCACCACGTCGATGTCCGGATGAGCGGCCTGAAGCAGCGGAAGCGCCGCCGCCGTGGCCGTGTTGCACGCAATGACAAGGAGCTTTATCCCCCTCTCCACCAGCTTCGCGGCGGCTTCCAGCGCGTATCTCTGCACGGTTTCCACACCCTTGGTCCCGTAGGGCATGCGGGCGGTGTCGCCGAGATAGAGAAAGGATTCGTTGGGCAGCTGCTCCCGCATGGCGCGCAGAACCGTCATGCCGCCCACACCGGAGTCGAAAAGACCGATGGGCAGCTCGCGCAGGGCGGAGCGGCTGGAAGAAATGCCTTGAGTGGTGATCATGGTGGCCTCGTATCATGGGGATGCGGCGTACGCCTTCTTCTGTTCCTATCGCGCGGGCAAGGTACTGGTCAATCCGGGAACGGCGCTCCAGAACATATTTTGCGCCGGAAGCGCTTTTTCATGCCGTATCCCGCTTGACAAGACTACTGAACTGTAACAAAGACAGTACAAGGAATCCCGGCCATGTCGTCGGGCTCCCCCAGGCCTTTGCAGGCCGGTGATTTTTTGATGTTTTGAGGGCTTTTTGCATGAGTTCCGCTTCGGTCACTCTCAGAGGTACAGTTTCTCCCCTTGAAGGCGGCCCCTGCCGTGTTGCACTTCTTGACAATGAAGAGCAGGAATGGCCCATTTTTCCCCGCGGCGCCGGCGCCGATCTGGCCGAAATGGTCGGTTCTCCCGTGGAATTGCTGTGCAATGTCATGGATGAAGAACAGCGTCAGATCTATGTACGGTCCTACACGTTTCTTGATGAGGCCGACAACGATCCCTGGCTCTGAGAAATACGGTTCTGCGTCTTTCTTTTTCTGAGCGTTTGCATTGTTCTGCCGCCATGCTTCATGGAAGGCAGAGGGGTTTCTGCGCGTCGTCTCACGAAAATGAGCCGGTTTCGCGGCTGAAAGCTCTCAAAACATGTCTGCGCCGGAGTTTTATGTGCCGCCGTCGGGCGGTATGGTCTTCTATTTGTCGTTTTGCCGGAGAGCGGAAGAATGTTTCGTTCCGGCGGAATGAGTATCGGGAAAAGCATGAACGTCGTTCACATAGGTCGCCTTCATATAGGAAAGGGTCGTCCCTGCATCATTGTTCCTCTGACATCTTCGTCGGAAGAGGAACTGATGGCGGAAGCTTCGGCGCTTTCCTCCGTGCCTGCGGACATGGTCGAATGGCGTGTGGATATGTTCGGCGCTTCGGGCGACCTTGATGACGAGGCGATCCTGAAAACTCTGGAACGCCTGCGCGGCAAGCTTTCCCTGCCTCTGCTGGCCACGTTCCGCACCTCCGACGAGGGCGGAGCTCGTTCCATCAGCGAGGAGCGCTATGCTTCCCTCTGCGGTTTGCTCTGCGAGAGCGGGCTTATCGACCTTCTGGACGTGGAGGCCTTTTTCCGCTCCGGCAGAGCCGGGGACATCATTGCCCGTGCTCATGCCTGCGGGGTTCCTGTTGTGGCCAGCAATCATGATTTTCATGCGACGCCGCCCCGGGAAGAAATCGTGCGTCGTCTTCTGTTCATGCAGAACGAGCTTGACGCAGACATTCTTAAAATCGCCGTCATGCCGCAAAGCCGGGAGGATGTGATAACGCTGCTGGCCGCTACGCAGGAGGCCTCGGCGATTGCGGATCGGCCCGTCATCACCATGAGCATGGGGCCTCTCGGCGTGATAAGCCGTGTCTGCGGTCAGAGCTTCGGCAGTGCCGCCACCTTTGGAGCCGCGCGCAGTGCGAGCGCTCCCGGGCAGATGGATGTGACGGCCCTTGATGCCGTGCTCCGCGCTCTTGACGACGCCATGAGAAGCTGACGTCCGCTTCTTTTCTGACAGATTCTCCTATCCTCTCTGTGTTTTTATTTCGTCGTTCTGGCGGCGGTCTGCCGTTGCGGCCGGAGTCTTGCTTTTTTGTCGGACGACTCGGCTGAAAAGTTTTCTGAAGACAGAGACTTTCATGCATTCAGCCTGTGCGCCGCTTCCGGAAGCATAAAAGGGAAACGAGACGCGGAAGGAACCTCAGAAGAGCTGGAAGCAGGCTCGGCATGCTTGCCTGAAAACGATATTTTCAAAAAAATTTTTCTCTCCCCCCTAGACGGCGCGTAAAACGGAATTACCTATTGCCTGTAAGAGTTCACGCCTCCGGGCGGCTCTTCCCCGAATATGTGCAATACTGAGGAGGAAATATATTATGGGCAAGATTATTGGTATCGACCTTGGCACCACCAACAGCTGTGTTTATGTGATGGAAGGCAAGGAGCCCAAGTGCATCTCCAATCCCAATGGCGGCCGGACCACTCCGTCCATCGTCGCTTTTACCGATAAGGAACGTCTGGTGGGCGAAACCGCCAAGCGTCAGGCTGTTACCAACCCCGACCGTACCATTTTCGCCGTCAAGCGTCTGATGGGCCGTCGTGCGGATGCTCCCGAAGTTCAGCACTGGATGCAGCATGCTCCCTACGCCATTGTGGCTTCCGCCAACGGTGACGCCGCCGTGCGCGTGGACGGACATGACTACAGCCCTCAGGAAATTTCCGCGGTCATTCTCGGCCAGCTCAAGAAGGACGCCGAAGCCTACCTCGGCGAACCCGTCACGGAAGCCGTGATCACCGTTCCCGCCTACTTCAATGACGCTCAGCGTCAGGCCACCAAGGACGCGGGCAAGATCGCCGGTCTGGAAGTGAAGCGTATCATCAACGAACCTACCGCCGCTTCTCTTGCTTACGGCTTCGACCGTAAGGCCAACGAAAAGATCGCCGTGTACGACCTCGGCGGCGGCACCTTCGATATCTCCATCCTGGAAGTCGGCGACAACGTCGTTGAAGTGCGCGCCACCAACGGCGACACCTTCCTGGGCGGCGAAGACTTCGACCAGCGCATCATCCGCTACATGGTGGACGAGTTCAAGGGACAGTACGGTATCGACCTGTCTCAGGACCGCATGGCTCTGCAGCGTCTGAAGGAAGCGGCTGAAAACGCGAAGAAGGAACTTTCCAACTCTCTGGAAACGCAGATCAACCTGCCCTTCATCACGGCCGACGCCACCGGTCCCAAGCATCTCATGATGACGCTGTCCCGCGCCAAGCTGGAACAGATGGTCATGGATCTGGTGGAACGCTCCATCGAACCCTGCCGCAAGGCTCTCGCCGATGCCGGTCTTACCGCTTCCGAGATTGATGAAGTCGTTCTGGTCGGCGGCATGACCCGTATGCCTCTGGTGCAGAAGAAGGTCGGCGAATTCTTCGGAAAGGATCCCAACCGTTCCGTGAACCCCGACGAAGTGGTGGCCATGGGCGCTTCCATTCAGGGCGCCATTCTTACCGGCGACGTGAAGGACGTGCTGCTGCTCGACGTGACCCCGCTGTCTCTCGGTATCGAGACCATGGGCGGCGTGTTCACCAAGCTGATCGACCGCAACACCACCATTCCTACCCGCAAGAGCCAGACCTTCTCCACCGCTTCGGACAACCAGCCCGCCGTGGACATCCATGTTCTGCAGGGTGAACGTCCCATGGCTGCCGACAACATGACTCTGGGCAACTTCCAGCTCACCGGCATTCCTGCCGCTCCCCGCGGCGTGCCGCAGATTGAAGTTACCTTTGATATCGACGCCAACGGTATCGTGAACGTGTCCGCCAAGGATCTCGGCACGGGCAAGGAACAGTCCATCCAGATCAAGTCTTCTTCCGGTCTCAGCGAAGAAGAGATCAACAAGCTGGTGCGCGAAGCTGAAGCCAACGCTGCCGAGGACAAGAAGAAGCAGGAGAACATCGAAGCCCGCAACCAGGCCGATGCCCTCATCTACGCTACTGAAAAGTCCCTCAAGGATCTCGGCGACAAGGTTGATCCCGCCGTCAAGGCCGATGTGGAAAGCAAGACCGAAGTGCTGAAGAAGGCCATGGAAGGCAGCGATACCGAAGCCATCAAGAAGGCTTCCGACGAACTGTCCCAGGCTTCTCACAAGCTGGCCGAAATGCTGTACAAGAACGCTCAGGCTCAGCAGGGCGCGGCTCAGGCCGGTCAGCAGGCTCAGCCTAACGACGGTAAGAAGGACGATGATGTCGTCGACGCCGACTTCACCGAAGTGAAGTAAGACGACGCACATTGAACAATAAGGGAAAGCCCCCGCTCCAGCAGAGGAGCGGGGGCTTTCTGTGTTTGTGCTGTGTCGGAAAAGAAGACGGCGGCTTTTGAAGCGTTGCCTGCGCAGGGAGGAGATGGGGTGGATGGAACGCTGATACGCTTCCGGGAGAGGTCCCGTCGGCATTTCAGCGTGACCGGGGCGGGTCGGTTCTCGTTTTCAGATCACGGCCTGATAAAGACCGACAAGAACAACGTAGCGGAACAGCTTTGCCGCAAGGGTGATGGCAAAAAAAGAGGGAAAGGGTTCACGCAGAACGCCTGCGGCGAGGGTGAGCGGATCTCCGACGACGGGCAGCCAGCTCAGCAGAAGCGACCAGCGGCCGTATTTGTGATACCAGGCTTCCGCACGGAGAAGGGATTCCCGGCTGACCGGAAACCAGCGGGCGTGCATGAAGCGATGGGCAAAGAGGCCGAGCAGCCAGTTGGTGGTTGAGCCCAGCGTATTTCCGGCGGTGGCTGCGGCAACAAGTCCCCACGGCGAATGCTGCTGTTCCGAGACCAGAGCAATAAGCACGGCTTCGGACTGGGCGGGAAAGATCGTGGCCGAAATGAAGGCCACGACAAACATGAGGAGATATTCCTTCATGGCGGAAGAGGGAAGCATCCGTGGCGCATGGCCCGGGCTTGCGGAAGAAGAGTGGGGGAGGATTTTTTCGTACGGGAAAAGCAGGGCGCTCCTTTCGGAACGCCCTGCTTTGGTAACGGATCGTTCAACCTGCGTTATGCAGCGCAGAAGGAGACTGCCTACTGCATGGGGTTGATGCGGACTTCCACGCGGCGGTTCTGCTGGCGACCGTATTCGGTGCTGTTGTCGGCGATGGGCGAGCTTTCCCCATAACCGATGGCCTGAATGCGCGAAGCGGCGACGCCGCGCTGCACGAGGGCGTTTTTCACGCTTTCGGCGCGGCGTTCGGAAAGTTGCTGGTTATAGGCGTCGGAACCGGAGCTGTCGGTATGGCCGGCAATGAGAATGGTGGTCTGCGGATAGGCGGAGAGCACCTGAGCCACGCGGTCGAGTTCGGAATACAGACCGGGGCGGATGCTGGTGGAATTGACGTCGAAGGTGAAGTCGCTTTTGAAGGTCAGAGCGAGGGCGTTGCCTTCACGCTGCACGGCCACGGCCTGGGAATTGGCCAGAGCCTGACGCATGTCGTTTTCCTGCTTGTCCATCATGGAGCCTATGCCGGTACCGGCAAGACCGCCGATGACGGCGCCTGCCGCGGTGCCGATGAGGGTGGACTTCGTGTTGCCGCCGATGATCTGACCGAGAATGGCGCCGGCTGCAGCGCCGCCTGCGGTGCCATAAGTCGCGCCTTTGCCCATATTGCTCTGCGTGGCGACGCAGCCGCTGCCGAGAAGAAGCGTGATGATGAGAGCGGAAGTGTAGAGCTTTTTCATGAAAAACATCCTTTCTGGAGTTCGTATTCTCCGCAAGTAGAGGAGAAAAACGTTGCATTCTCCGCCGAAGAAGCCTGTGCTTCCTCCGTCGTGAACGGAGACTTCGGGATGGAACATCGCTTTAAAGCATAACCGTGACATGGAAAAAAGGCAATTCTTCCCGCCTGATGCGGGCGCCGAAGAGCGGGAGACTTTCCTTGCAAAGTCTTGCAGAGTCAGGAAACAGTTTGAAACGTGACTTTTCCCCCGGCTGAGTTAAAAAGGAGTCGTCAACGGCCACGGCGTCAGGTACTGCCGGAACCTTTCATACCTTCCTCTTCTTTCCCTTTGCAGGACCGGTCTTTCTGCACTTGCTATGCAGACGGACCGGTTTTTTTATTCTGCGTCACTCCTGATTTCAAGGTAAAGCCGGTCATGTCATCGGCCTGAGTATCCGGGCGTCAAAGGAAACAGTCAGAAAGAAGATGATGTGAAGCAGCCCGGATGTTCCTGCTCCTCAGCATTTGAGGCAGGGCTTTTGGGGGCTTCAGCAACGAACGAAAGGCTCGGCGCGGCAGGCTTCGCAGGAAGAAGAGGAGTGCCTGCGGCAGATCCGGCAGGAGAAGGCGCAAGCACATGAAAAAGGGGATCTTTTTCAGAGGCATCCCTGCGTTATAATATGATCTTCCCGCGTTTCGGGGGCGGAAAACCCCGCGACGGAGCGTTGCCAGTGCGGAAAAAACAGGCTATAAACAACCATCATAACGAATATCAGGAGTGTGCTGTCTTGCGTACCCTTTTCATATCTCTCGCCTGTGCGGCTTCTCTTTTTTCCGCACAGTCGGTGTTTGCTGTTCCGGTTTCCCGCATCGCCGCCGTGGTCAACGGCGACATGATTACCGTCAGGGAGCTGGACAAGGCTCTTCAGCCCGAACTGATCGGGCAGAAGATCGATCCTGCAAAGAATCCTCAGATGGTGGCTGAGGTGCGGAAAGCCGTTCTGGACCGGATGATCAACGACAAAATTCTTCTCCAGGAGGCTGCCAAGGAAGATATCGACGTGTCCGACGCCGATGTGGACGCCGCCGTGGATCAGATCATCAAGGACAGTCAGCTTGACCGTGCCGTCTTTTTCAAGCAGATGGAAAAAGAAGGCATTTCCGAAAAAATGTTCCGTGACCGGTTGTACGTTCAGCTTGTTTCCCAGCGTCTCATGGGACGCAATGTGGTGAACAAGGTTGTCGTTACGGAAGATGAGATCAATGACTACTATCGCAAGAACATGGCCGGATTCGTTTCCGGTCGCGCAAGAGTGGCCATGCTCATCTATCCCGTGGAAGCCGATGCGGAAAAATGGGCTGCGGACATTGCTTCGGGCAAGGTTTCCTTTGCCGAAGCCGTACAGCGCGTGTCCATCGGGCCGAACCCGCAGGGAGGCGGCGACCTCGGCTTCATGGAACTCTCCGACATGGCGCCGGGCATGATGGAGCAGGTTTCTCTCATGAAGAAGGGAGACGTGTCTCCGCTGCTCAGCATGAACGCCAACAAAGTACAGATTGCTCTTCTTGACTTCGAGGAGGCGGAGAACGTGGATCACAGCGAGGCTGTTCCCGATTCGCAGACCGCCATGCGCATTGAACAGATCCTGCGCCGTCCCCGTCTGCAGGAACGTTTCCAGGAGTATACCGCGCAGCTTCGGGACAAGGCGCTCATCGACATCCGTAACTGAGGCGCTCTATGACTCTGGCAGAACTGGGAGCAAGGCTCCGTGAGGCCCGTGAGGGCCGTGAAATGACAGTGGCAGACGTAGCCGACCGTCTCAAGATACCGACGCGCATACTTCAGGGCATAGAGGAAGGCTCCGACAGAGTGCCCCGTACCGTATATGCGCACCATTTTATAAAAGAATATGCGCTGCTTCTGGGCTTTGCTCAGGATGAGGTGGCGGAGTGGCTCCGCAATCTTGAGGGATTTGAGAACATTTCCCGTCCGGTGATTGCGGACAACACCACCTATACCTCCGTGAAGCCGAGCATGCTGCCGGTCATCATCGGCGCCGTGCTCAAGCTCGTGCTTGTCGTGGCTCTGGCCTTCGGCGCGTATATGGCCTACGTTCACTTCTTTGCCGCCCGCGATTACGACACGTCTTCGGCCGTCTCCGAATCGTCCGGCACGTCCGTTCCCACGTGGGGAACGGCCGCCCCGACGCCTGTTCCGGCTCCCGCTCCTGCGCCCGTCGAGCAGGCCGGTTCCGTGGAGCAGCGTGCGGTCGTTCAGCAGGAGGCCGTGGGCGAAGATCCGGCGACCTCGTCCGCCGCGACGGCGACCGGAGCGGAACAGACTCCTTCCGGGCCTGTGTCTTCTGCGGCGTCTGACGGGCAGAACGGAGTCAGCTCCGCCGTGGAGCAGCCAGCTCTGCCTTCCGCGGAAGAACCTGCCTCCGCCGCAGTCGGAACCGAGCCTGAGCAGCCTGCTGCCGCAGTGCTTCCCGACGGTCTGCATCAGGTGGAAGTCATTGCGGATACCGGCGACTGCTGGATGGGGTTTGAGCCGGACGGCAAAAAGCAGCAGCGCACCCTTCGCAAGGGCGATACCTTCTCCATGACCTTCCGCGACTCTCTGGTCATCCGTCTCGGCAACGCCAGAGCCGTGCGCATCATTTATGACGGTCGGGAGCTGGAACGTTCGTCTTCGCACCGCGTGGTGACCATGAATTTCCCCTCCGACGTCCGCTAGCGGACTGGGCAGGGCATGAAGGGCACCGTGTCGGAACGGAAGCGCTTCGGAAGGCATGGTCTTTCCGGGCTCCGTGAGGGAAATCTCTGAGCATCCCCGTTATCGGGGAAGGCCCTGCCGGCCTGCCGGCGGAGCGGTATGACTTTGTTGTTTGAGCGAAGGGCGGGGCGCGCAGGCGCTCCTCCCTTCGCGCGTATTTTCCGGAACGGAAGTGGTCATGCAGTGGACGGATGATGCGCTTGTGCTTCGTATCGGCAAATTCCGGGAGAACGATCTCTGGGTGCGTCTTCTGGCGCGCGAACGGGGACTCGTCACGGCTTTTGCCTTCGGTGGAAGCAGAAGCAGGCGTCGTTTTACGGGCTGCCTTGACGCGTTCAATAGAATCCGGACAAGCGCCGTTTATTCGCGCGACGGACGTTTTCTCAATCTGAGCGAAGCCGTACTGCTGGCCGGTCCGGAGAGGCTTCGCCGCGACTGGCGCAGGCAGGGAATGGCCGCGAACTGCGTACGTTTTCTGGAGGCCGTCGGCGTTCCGCCCGATAATGCCGGCGCGTGCTATGAGCTTGCGTGCGGCATGCTCGAGCTGTTGGAAAAGGAAGAACTGATGCTTCCCGTCATGCCGGTGCTGTTTCGTTTCCGGCTGGCGGCGGAACAGGGCTATGTACCGGATATGCAGTTCTGTTCCCGGTGCGGACGCACGCTTCTTTCCGAAGAGCATGTTCATTTTCTGGTGGGAGAGGGCGCGGTATGCTGCCCGTCCTGCCGTCGTCCGGGCGACATGAGCCTTGCTCTGGGGCAGGAAGCTCTTGACGTACTGGGAAAAGTGAAGGAATACTCACCGGAGTCATGGGGCAGGCTGCATCCTTCGCCGGAAGGCGCAAGACAGGCCGCGCGTCTCATCGACGCTTTTGTGCGATATCATCTCGGACTTGAATGGTCGAACGGCCGGTTCAGGTCTCTGTAGAGCATGGCCTTCCGATCATGCGTCGGAGGGCGGTCTGTCTGTACGCTGCGGAAGAGGGCGCTTTCCGTGCATGAATGCGGATCCCGCTTCCGTGTTCCGGAACGGGCGTTTGCTGCGTGAAGGAAACGTTTCTGCGGCGTGCCGGGGGCGGACGGGAAAATCGTTTTGAGCGCCTCGTGCGCAAGGGAAGCAAGGCCAATGGCTCCATTGGCGAATATCAGGAGAACTACATGAATTTTCAGGATGTTATTCTGACATTGCAGGACTACTGGGCCAGACAGGGCTGCGCCGTGGTGCAGCCTGTGGATCTGGAATGCGGTGCGGGGACGTTCAACCCCTCCACCTTCCTGCGCGTTATCGGACCCGAGCCTTGGAAGGCCGCCTATGTGGAACCCTCGCGCCGCCCCACCGACGGTCGCTATGGCGACAATCCCAACCGTCTGCAGCACTATTTTCAGTTTCAGGTGATCATGAAGCCTGCTCCGGCCGATCCCCAGCAGCTGTATCTGGACAGCCTGAAGGCTCTCGGCATTGATCCGGCCAAGCATGACATCCGTTTCGTTGAGGACGACTGGGAATCCCCCACGCTCGGTGCCTGGGGCCTGGGCTGGGAAGTGTGGCTGAACGGCATGGAAGTGTCGCAGTTCACCTATTTCCAGCAGGTGGGCGGCATCGATCTGTCTCCGGCCAGCGTGGAACTCACGTACGGCCTGGAACGCCTCACCATGTACCTGCAGGGCGTGGAATCGGTATACGACATCAAGTGGAACGATTCCATCACCTACGGCGACGTGTACCATCAGAACGAGTACGAGCAGTCCTGCTACAACTTCGATCAGAGCGACGCGGCCATGCTGCTTCAGCACTTCAACGACTACGAAAAGGAATGCCTGCGTCTTATCGACGCCAAGCTTCCTCTGCCCGCGTATGACTACTGCCTGAAGTGTTCCCATACGTTCAACCTGCTGGATGCCCGCGGAGCCATTTCCATCACGGAGCGCGCCGGATACATCGCCCGTGTGCGCACGCTTGCCTCCGGTGTGGCCCATCTTTATGCCGCCCAGCGCGAAGCCATGGGATATCCCATGCTGAAGAAGGGGTAGACCATGAGTCATTTTGTTCTTGAAATCGGCGTGGAAGAACTCCCCGCCCGTTTTCTCGCTTCTCTGGAACGCGATCTGCATGATCGTTTTGCCGCGCTTTTCAAGGAACACGGCCTTTCCTTCGATTCTCTGACCGTGGACACCACGCCCCGCCGCGCCGTAGTGCACGCCCGAGGGCTTCTTGCTTCCACGCCGGTGCGCGAGGAAGTGGCGCTCGGTCCTTCCGTCAAGGCCGCCTACGACGCTGAAGGCAATCCCACGAAGGCCGCTCAGGGCTTTGCCCGCGGACAGGGCGTGGACGTAAGCGCGCTGTTCCGTCAGGAAACGCCCAAGGGCGAATATGTGGCCGTGCGCAAGACCGTGGGCGGCGTGTCGGCTTCTTCCATCATTGCCGAGGCCGCGCCTTCCATCATTGCCGCGCTTCCTTTCCCCAAGCGTATGCACTGGGGCGAGAGTCATTTCCTGTTTGCCCGTCCGCTGCGCTGGGTGGTGGCGCTCATGGACAGCGAAGTCGTGCCCTTCTCTGTGGCCGACGTGCAGTCCGGCCGCATGACCACCGGTCATCGTGTGCATGGCCGCGGACCTTTTGAGGTCGCCAGTGCCGACGACTTTGATGCCGTGCTTGCCGAAAAGTGCGGCGTGACCCTTTCCGGCGCCGCCCGCCGCAAGATCATTGTGGACGGCGGCAACGAACTGGCTGCGAGCGTGGGCGGACGCGTTCTCTGGAAGGAAGGCCTGCTTGACGAGGTTCAGGGGCTCAGCGAGCATCCCGTGCCCATCCTCGGCGACTTTGATCCGTCCTTCCTTGAGCTGCCTTCCATCGTGCTGCTCACCAGCATGGAAACGCATCAGAAGAGCTTCGGCGTGGAAAGCGCAGACGGCCGTCTGCTGCCTCATTTCCTCACCGTGGCCAACGTCAGTTCCCTTGAACCGGAACTCGTGAAGAAAGGCTGGGAGAGAGTGCTGCGCGCCCGTCTTGAAGACGCCCGTTTCTACTGGAATACCGACATGAAGGCTTCCTTCGACGTGTGGAAGGAAAAGCTCGATCACGTCATCTTCCTCGGCCCGCTCGGCTCCATGGGCGACAAGTGCCGCAGACTCTCCGAACTGTGCCGCTGGCTGGCGGAACAGCCCGGCGTGAAGCGCGCCGCTTCCGTGGATCCCGAGTCCGCTTTTGTGGCCGGTCGCTGCGCCAAGGCCGATCTTGTGTCGCAGATGGTGGGCGAATTTGATACGCTTCAGGGCATCATGGGCGGCATCTACGGCCATAAGATGGGCCTTGATGCTGCCGCTGCCGACGCCATTGCCGAGCAGTATCTGCCTGCCGGCCCCGACACTCCCGTGCCTTCCTCCAGCCTCGGCGCGCTGCTTTCCATCGCCGACAAGGCGGATACGCTGGTGGGCTGCTTCGGTCTCGGCAACATTCCCACCGGCGCGGCCGACCCCTTCGCTCTTCGCCGTTGTGCGCTGGGCATTGCCCGTATCCTCATTGAAAAGGGATACCGCATTCCCGTGGAAGAGCTGTTTGCCAAGGTGCAGTCGCTCTACAGCGAAACCATCCGCTGGAAGCTGGACAAGGCCGATGCTCTTGCCAGACTCAACGAGTTCTTTGCCGGTCGCGTGAAGAACTACTTCCTCACGCAGGGCAACGACACCCTGCTGGTGGAAGCCGTGATGAACGCCGGCTGCAGCGACGTGTGGGCCGCTTCCCGTCGTCTTGCCGCTCTGGTGGCGGAAAGCGCGAAGCCCGGCTTTGCCGACAATGCCCAGACCTTCAAGCGTGTGACCAACATTCTGCGCAAGCAGGGTGAGGGCGTTACCGGCGTTTATCGTCGTGATCTTCTCGAGGAAGAGCCGGAAAAGGCGCTTGCCGACGCTCTGGATGCCATGTCCGTACGCTTTGATGAACTGTGGGCGCAGGATCGCTTCGACGAACTGCTTGCCCTCATGGACGACGTCCGCCCGACGGTGGATGCGTTCTTCTCCGGCGTCATGGTCATGGCCGAGGATAAGGAAATTCGTGCCAACCGTCTGAATCTTCTGCAGGTTCTGCTTTCCCGCATGGGCAGACTCGCCGACTTCTCGGCCCTGCAGATGTAGGTTCAGCGCCTCCCCTTGACATAAAGCGTCAAGGCGCATAAGAATAGTCGTTCTGGCAATAACGGGCGGTAGTCTGTCTGCCGCCCGACATCGTATCGCATCACACCCCGACAGGGGTCATCATTCCGGAGGATTCCCGTGGCAAATCATGCTTCCGCCATCAAGCGCCAAAAGCAGAGTGTCAAGCGCAACGCCCGCAACCGTGCTGCCCGTACCCGTATCAAGAACGTGGTGAAGGCCGTGCGCGCCGCCATTCAGAAGAATGACAAGGCTGCTGCCGAAGAGGCCCTGAAGACCGCTACTTCCACTGTTTCCAAGATCGCCGGCAAGGGCGTCATTCACTGGAAGAACGCTGCTCGCAAGGTGTCCCGCCTGACCAAGGCCGTCAACGCTCTCGACGCCTAATTTTTGCTTTTTCAGAAAGCACCGAAAGGGAGAAGGATTCGTTCTTTCTCCCTTTCGGTGCTTTGTTTTTTAATCGGCTCGAGCGGAAGGGACGGTTTGGCTCCCCCTTCAGAGAAGAGCCGGTATGCCAGACCAGGTATGGCCGCGGGGCCTCGTGCAGGGAAAAGGCCGAACGCCCAGATCTGACCATCCGGCCTCACCGCTTTGAAGACCGCGAGTCTTCCATGTGCATCGTTTTTCCTGTGATTGTGACGGCAGTCATGGTTTGTCCGTCGTTTTTCCTCTATCGTACGTGCACAGGATACAAGGACAAAGAAAAGCCCCTCGTTCGGGTATGTTCAGGAGCGACGATGGCAGGCAGGGCAGAGCATAAGGATATTCGTACGGAGATCATGAAGAGCTTTCCCGAACTCTCTGGAGAGGAGACGGCGAGGCTCGCGGGACATACGCGTCTGGTATCCTGCGGCAGAGGTGACTGGATTCTGACCGAAGGTAAAGACGTGTCCACCACGGCCTGGCTGATCTGCGGCCATGTGGAACTGCTCAAGGGCTCCGTTTCCGGAAAGAGTACCATTCTGCATATCGTACGCGACGGCCATTTTCTGGATCTGTACGGCATCTTCGGCAGCGGCGGCGCCTTTCTTTCGGCCCGTGCGCTTTCCGCCTGCACGCTGCTGATCATGGACAACAGCGTCCTCCGCTCCCTGCTTGCGGCAAACAGCGACCTTTCCATGCGCGTCATGCGGGCGCTTGCCATGCGCCAGCGCATGTTCATCAACAAGATTGCCGTCTCGCAGGGCAAGATTTCCGTACCGCGGCGTGTGGCGGGCTGGCTTCTGCACAAGGCCCGCGTGGAGAAGAGTGCCGTGCTCGACGACGGAACTACGCGAGAAGTGCTGGCCGGCCTGCTCGGTCTCTCCCGAGAGAGTCTGAGCAGACAGCTCAGCCGTTTTTCCCGGCAGGGCATCATACGTCTGGAAAGAAAAAGCATTGTCATTCTGAATGAAGAGGCGCTGCGCCGCTGCCTTCTGGAGGACTGATGCCATGAGCGACGCCATCGTGTTTTCTTCCCGCACGGGAAATACGCGTACCGTGGCCGAGTTTCTGGCCGAACGCCTTTCCCTGCCGGTGTTTTCCGTGGACGATGTTCTCCCGCATCATTTCGAGCGCTGGATTCTCGGCTTCTGGACATGGCGCGGCGGACCTGATCCCGCCATGCTTTCCTTCATGGAGCGTCTTCAGGGGGGGAGCGTCTTTTTCTTCGGTACCATGACGGCGCTGCCGGATTCCGCCCATGCCTTGCGCTGCGCGGCCCGAACCGGGACTCTGCTGGAGAATGCGGGCTGCCGTGTGCTCGGACATTTTTTCTGTCAGGGCAGACTGGATCCGGAGGTCTTTGCCAGAAGCGCTCATCCGCGTACGCCGGAGCGGCTGGCGCTTATCCGGGAGGCTTCCCGCCATCCGGACGGACAGGACTGCCTTCGGGCGGAACGTGCCGTCCGTGCGGCTCTCGGCCTGCATTGAGGAAGCTTCGGGCGACGCAAATCTTCCCCTTGAAAAAATCCGCTGTTCGGGCAGAATGTGCCTCGCGCAGGGCCGTCCCGCCGTCCTTTTTCCAAATGATGAGTCAAGGTCATGTCCGAACAGCTTTTTCAGCTTCATTCTTCCTTTGTGCCCACCGGCGATCAGCCCGGGGCCATTGATGAACTGGTCGCCAATCTGAACGCCGGTATCCGCGATCAGGTGCTTCTCGGCGTTACCGGATCGGGCAAGACCTTCACCATGGCCAACGTCATTGCCCGTACGGGCAGACCGGCCCTTATTCTGGCCCACAACAAAACGCTCGCCGCGCAGCTTTACGGGGAATTCCGCGCGCTTTTCCCGAAAAACGCGGTGGAATACTTCGTTTCCTATTACGACTATTATCAGCCTGAAGCCTATGTTCCTTCTTCCGATACCTATATCGAGAAGGACTCCGCCATCAACGACAACATCGACAAGCTGCGCCACGCGGCCACACACGCTCTGCTCACTCGGCGGGACGTTATTATCGTAGCGTCGGTGTCGTGTATTTACGGTCTGGGTTCGCCGGAATACTATGCCCGTCTCATCATCCCCGTGGAAGAGGGACAGTCCGTTTCCATGGAGAGCATCATCTCCCGTCTTGTGGATATCCAGTACACGCGCAACGATTATGATTTTCACCGCGGCACTTTCCGCGTGCGCGGCGACGTGCTGGAGATCATCCCGGCCTACGAAGATGAAAAGGCGCTGCATATTGAATTTTTCGGCGATGAGATCGACGGCATCCGCGAGATTGATCCTCTGACCGGCGAGGTTTTGGGACGCATTGCCAAGACCGTGATCTATCCGGCCAGCCACTATGTTTCCGACCGCGACAACCTTGTGCGCGCCATGAGCGACATACGGGATGAACTGCGGGACAGACTGGTGCAGTTTCAGGAAGGCGGCAAGCTTCTGGAAGCGCAAAGGCTGGAGCAGCGTACGCAGCTTGACCTTGAGATGATGGAGGAGCTCGGCTACTGCAACGGCATTGAAAACTACTCCCGCCATCTCGACGGTCGTGCGGCGGGCGAACCTCCGTCCACGCTTCTCGATTATTTTCCGAAGGATTTTCTTCTGTTCGTGGACGAATCCCACATGAGCATCCCGCAGGTGGGAGCCATGTTCAAGGGCGACCGGTCCCGCAAGAACACGCTGGTGGATTACGGCTTCCGCCTGCCTTCGGCGCTGGACAACCGTCCGCTGCAGTTTGCCGAGTTTGAAGAACGCATAGGGCAGAGCATTTTTGTTTCCGCCACGCCCGGTCGCTGGGAACTGGACCGCAGCGCAGGTCTGGTCGTGGAGCAGGTGATCCGGCCGACGGGTCTGCTTGACCCCGAGGTGGAGATCCGCCCCGTGAAAGGTCAGATGGACGATCTGCTCGGCGAGTGCAAGGCCCGGGCCGCCAGAGGCGAAAGGGTGCTCGTGACCACGCTTACCAAGCGCATGGCCGAGGATCTCACGGAATATTTCAACGAGATGGGCGTATCGTCGCGCTACCTGCATTCGGATATCGATACGCTGGAGCGCATCGCCATCATCAGGGCGCTGCGGGCCGGAGAGTTCGACGTTCTGGTGGGCATCAATCTTCTTCGCGAAGGTCTTGATATCCCCGAAGTGTCTCTTGTCGCCATTCTTGATGCCGACAAGGAAGGTTTTCTCCGTTCCACGGGCGCGCTCATCCAGACCTTCGGGCGTGCCGCGCGAAACGCCGAAGGACGTGTCATTCTCTATGCCGACAGGGTGACGCCCTCCATGCAGGCCGCCATGAACGAGACGCAGCGGCGTCGCGACAGGCAGATCGCCTACAATGAGGAACACGGCATAGTGCCCCGCACCGTGATCAAGGGGCTGGAAAATCCGCTGGACAATCTGTACGGCAAAGATGAGGATGGCGCGGCGAAAAAGGGCAGGGGCGGCAAGGGCCGCGACAAGGCCGGAAAATCGACCAGGGGCAGAAAGGCTCAGGCGACTACCGAGGAGACGCCGCGTTCTGCCGCCGACATCGCCAGACTCATTGAGGAGCTGGAAAAGGCCATGCGTGCCGCGGCCAGAGAACTGGAGTTCGAGCGTGCCGCAGAACTTCGCGACCGGGTTCGCGCCTTGCGCGAGCAGCTGTATGTGAGCGGAGAAACGCAGGATCAGAGCTGAAACGCTCCTGTCTGTTATCGGGCTATAAGAGAACACCGGAAATCCTGCGCTGAAAAGTGCAGGCTGAGAGGCTTTTTGCGGGCAAAGCGGCCCGCAGAGCGGAAACGGCTTCAACATTCATCGAAACATCATCGGCATGTCGCCATATCCCGGCGGCATCCGGCGGACATATTCGGGAGAGAATCATTTCATGGCGGACCATAAGAAGCATTTTCTGGGTGGAATGCGCGACGGCATTCCCATTGCACTCGGCTACTTTGCCGTGTCGTTCACGCTGGGCATAGCCTGCCGCAATATCGGGCTTTCCGCCTTCGACTCCACGCTGATGAGTTTTACCAATCTGACCTCGGCCGGAGAATTCGCCGCGCTCGGCATCATGGCGGCCGGTTCCTCCTACTGGGAAATGGCGCTTTCGCAGCTGGTCATCAATCTGCGTTACATGCTCATGTCCTGTTCTCTTTCGCAGAAGATGGCGCCGGATACTCCCATGTATCATCGTCTTCTGGTGGGCTACGGCGTGACGGACGAAATCTTCGGCATTTCCGTGAATGTGCCGGGACGTCTCGATCCCTTTTATGTGTACGGCGCCGTGAGCATCGCTTCGCCTGCCTGGGCGCTCGGCACGCTGTTCGGCGTGGTGCTCGGCAACGTTCTGCCCGCCCGTATCGTAACGGCGCTCAGCGTGGCGCTGTACGGCATGTTCATCGCCATCATCGTGCCCCCGGCTCGCAAGGACAGACTCCTCGGCATGCTTATTCTGGCATCCATGGTCCTGAGCTGGATTTTTGCCCGGGTGCCGCTGTTCGACGGCATTTCCGGCGGTATGAAGATCATCATTCTTACGGTGCTCGTTTCCGGTGTGGCGGCCATTCTCTTCCCCGTGGACAGAGGTCTGGCAGGCGGTGACGGAGGCAACGGAAAAAAGGACGCCGCGCACGCCGCGGGCGGGGAGGATGATCCTCATGCGTGATACTCTCATTTATATTGCGGTGATGGCCATTGTCACCTATCTCATTCGCGTGCTGCCGCTCACGCTCATCCGCCGCGAGGTGCACAACGTCACCATACGTTCCTTCCTTTACTATATTCCTTATGTCACCTTGTCTGTCATGACGTTTCCGGCCATACTGGATTCTACGGGCAGTCAGCTTTCTGGACTGGCCGGACTGGCGGCCGCCGTGGCGCTGGCCTGGCGTGGAGCGAGTCTCTTCGTCGTGGCCGTGGCGGCCTGTGTGCTGGTTTTCGTCATGGAGCTGTTCGTCTGCTGATCGCGTGACGGAAACACAGACCTCTTGCCGGGAACATCGGAAGCGGAAACGGTATGGAAAAGCCGCTCTTTCATGTGATCAACCGGGAAACGTGGCCGAGAAGCATTTATTTCGACTACTACATCAACACGATACGGTGCCGGTACAACCTCGGCGCCGATCTCGACATGACGAATCTTCAGCGCTTTCGTCAGAAGAAGGGCCTGAAGTTCTTTCCCGTCATGCTCTATGTGATCATGCGGGCCGTGAACAATCATGAGGAATTCCGCATGGCGTTCAACGAGCTCGGCGAGCCGGGCTTCTGGGATGTCGTGCATCCATGCTACACGTTGTTCCATCCGGAGAACGAAACGTTCACCGATATCTGGAGTGAATACAGCGGCGATTTTTCCCGTTTCTATGACGTGGTGCTGGACGATATGGCCCGCTATCGTCATGTGACGGGAAAGATCAAGGCCCGCGACCATGAGCCGCCGAACATCTGTCCCGTATCCAGTCTGCCGTGGCTGACCTTTACGAACTTTGCTCAGGATTCCTGTGCGGAAAATCGCTTCCTTTCTCCGCTCATCAAGTTCGGCCGTTACGAGACGAGGGGGGAGAAGATCATCATTCCCGTGTCGGTATCCGTGCATCACGCCGCGGCCGACGGCTTTCATACCTGCCGCCTCATCAACGAAATGCAGCAGATGCTCTCAACCCCCGAGGCATACCTCCTCTCCTGAGTCACAAGCGATTCCGCGGCATTTTCTGCTTTCAGGACGGATCGTCTGTTAGCGGTCGCTCAGGGGAGGAGGCTCGCCTTCGCCGTCAGAAAGCGTTTTTTACTCGCTTCGGTAGGCGGCGTTTCTTCTGGAAATCAGGGCATTGTCTTGTTTTCGGCCTCGGGCAGAGAGGCCGGATTTTTTGCCGTCTCTTCAGGCCTCGGTCTGATGAGCCGACCGTTTTCGTCGGCAAGACCGGTCAGAAGCAGACGGTTCTTGCTGTCGAACCGAAGAACGGCAAAGGCCGCATTTTCAAGCAGAGGCCCAAGTCCCTCTTCCATGTAGAAGCGTCTCGGCAGGCGCAGTCTGAGGTCGCCTGAAGCTGTTCTGTCCACCGTCAGCGCAGGCACGGGAACATCTTTGCAATCCTTTCCCGGCAGAATGCCGTCCGGGGAGGCATGGGCCGTGCGTTTTTCATCCACCGTAAGAGGCAGGCAGCCCGGCCCGCCTGCCGTATGGAAAAGCAGCAGGTCAAGATCATAGCTGAGCGCCATGTAGTCTCCGAACAGAAAGGCGCGCGGGTCTTTCGGAGCAAGGGGCAGCAGCACTTCCTCACCTTCCTGCAGGAGATGTTTTCTGTCTGCGGCGGCCGTGCAGAACAGCGCGATGAGTACGGCGGCGCACAGAGCAAAGGGCAGAGCCTGACGCAGCAGAGGCGGCGCGGCTGGCGGAAGCGTGTTTTCGGCGCGGTTCGATGTGCGGAGTCGGTATTTCATCCACAGCCCGTCAGTAAGCAGACAGAGTCCGGGGATGCCCATGTCCATCATTTTTTCCCGGAAGGTGAAAACGGGCAGATAATAAAAGAGCAGGCAGCTGGCCGTAAGAGTAAGGACTCCCAGGAAGATGAGAGGCCTGTCGCTGTCCGGGACGCGTTCTTCTAGGTCTGCGTCGTTTCGGCAGGAGGAGCTGAGACCTGCGAAGAGACAGTTCAGCGCGAGCAGGTTTTCCAGCGGACTCAGAAGCCACAGCACCAGCATGCCGATGACGGCCGCGATGATTTCCAGCGGCTCAGGTCGCGAGAAGGCGGGCCTTTTCGGAAGGTTTCGCCACAGCAGCGCTGCAAGGGTGAGTGCGGCAAGTGTAATGGTGATTTTTTCTTCCGTTGTGCCGAATTCCATGCGCAGGTCAGAAATCGGCGGAAACGAGGGGGATATCAGAAGAAGCGTGCAGAGGCAGGCGAAGGCGGCAGGGCGCAGAACGCCGCGAGGAAAGCGGCCTGCGGCGGCTGCGAACAGGGGAAGCGCGCAGAAGAAAAAGGCGGCAAGGGGGAGGAGCTCCTTTGGTACGGGAAGATCTGGAAGAAAGATGAGCGTGGACATGAGCGCCCAGAACACGGCGGAGAAGCGCAGGGGCGGGTAGTTCAGCAGCAGGTAGAGCAGAACGGCTGCACCCCATACGGAAGCGAGGATGATGCCCGAGGAGTATTCCAGAAGACCGATGTGAAAGCTGAGGGAGCCGCCGGTGACGAGAACCGAGCCGAAAACTGCGAGGAAGGTGTTTTTCCCGCGCAGACGCCATAACAGAACGCCGCAGGACATATAGACGAGTCCGGCTGTAAGCAGCGTATCGGAGAAATCGAGCTCGGAGAAAACGAATGCGGTCAGTGCAAGGAAGGAGAGAGCGGAAAAGAAGCCTCCGAGAAGAGAGGGCGCGTGACTGAGCGCCGTGCGAAGACGCGGATGCTCCTTCCAGCGCAGGAAGCGGGGTAGAACGGCGGTGAGAAAAACGGTGCAAAGGAGGTTGACGAGGGTGAATACGGCGGCAAGAGCCGTATTGGGCAGTGCATCGAAAAGTCGAAACACGACGGCGTTTACCAGAACCACGCCGCACAGGGCCGTTTCGCAGAGTGCGACGGCGTGGCGGGTACGCACGGCCGGCACAAGAACGGCGATCAGGGCAAGCGGCCCGACCAGCATTTCCGGCAGAGAGGCATGATACTGATACCGCTCGAAGAGGATGCGCATGGCGCACAGCGCAGTGGCTTCAGCCAGAAGCAGCGTGAGGGGCAGCGTGAGCCAGGCGTTGAGCCCCGGGGAGCGTCGCAGAAATCCTGGCGGCAGCAGGGCGATGGCGCAGCAGGCCGCGGCGACAAGAAGCGGATCGAGAAGATTCGAGGTCCATGCGCCTTCCCAGGGGTCGAGCAGCGGATCCGTGCAGATGCCGACGGAAAGCAGCATGACCAGCAGATTCCACAGCAGGGCGGTACGGCGCAGGAGAAAAAGCGGAATCGTGCTCGCAGCCCAGATGAGGCAGAAGTCCCGGGTCGTGGCGTCGCTCTGAAATTTCTGCCCGAAGACAATCCAGAACAGTCCCGTGAAGAGCGCGGCGGCAAACAGGGCAAGAGAGGACGCCGGAGCCAAATGTTTTCTTTCGGCGGCGAGGGCAAGCCCCATGCACAGAGCCGTACCTGTTCCGGTGATGACGAATTTTGCCTCTGCCGGCATGGCGTGCCAGTTCCAGGCAAAGAAATAGACGATGGCGGTCAGCACAAGCGCGGCGCCTGTAAGAAGGAGCATGCGTTCAGGTCTGGCGATATCGGAACGCGGAGGAATCGTTGTCATAATGTCCATCTCGGGAAGAAGACAGGGGAATAGAGAAATTGAAGCATGCCTGCCTGTTCCGTTCAAGTAAAAATTGCAGGGCAGGCTGGCGTCCGAGCAGGTGTTTTTTTCGGAGTTGTCCGCGTTTTCTTTCATGCGTTAGCATTTCCCGCAAAAGGGCGCTCTATCATGGAGAGAGGCTTTTGTTTCGGCTACCGTGCAGAAAAAAGGAGCGAACATGAAGGCACGGGAACTGGTGCAGAAGCTGGCGGAAAAGGCGGATATCCGGATCAACGGCGACAGGCCCTGGGACATTCAGGTACATAATGACGACCTCTACGCGCGCGTACTTCGGCAGGGCACGCTGGGACTCGGCGAAGCTTACATGGACGGCTGGTGGGACTGTGAGGAGATGGATGCCATGTTCTGTCGAGCTTTGAGGGCTCGGCTTGAACAGACCCTGTCGCGTACGCTGCCGTTCTGGCTGACGGAGGCCGCGCATACGATGTTCAATCTGCAGAGCCGTGCACGGGCCTTCATGGTGGCGAAGGCGCATTACGATACGGATCCGGCGCTGTTTCGCACGATGCTCGGGCCGAGCATGCAGTACAGCTGCGCCAGATGGGAGGATGTGACGGACAGGGGCGCGGCGGGACTGGACGAGGCGCAGAGAAACAAGATGGAAATGATCTGCCGCAAGCTGGCCCTGGAGCCTGGCATGACGGTACTGGACATAGGCTGCGGCTGGGGAACGCTCGCCCTGCACATGGCCATGGAGCATCATGTGAAGGTGACGGGCATTACGGTGTCACGCGAACAGCTGGCGTTTGCGCAGGACAGGGCGGAAACCAGCGGTGCGGATGTGGAGTACCGGCTCATGGATTACAGAGGGTTGCGCGGCGACTGGGACAGAGTCGTATCCGTAGGCATGTTTGAACATGTGGGACGGCGCAACTACAGGGAGTTCATGGACATTGTCAGGAACTGCCTGAAAGGCGGCGGGCTTTTTCTGCTGCACAGCATAGGCAGCAACGGCGCGCTGGGAGTCGGGGCCGGAGCCGATCCCTGGCTCACGCGCTATATTTTCCCCAACGGCATACTGCCTTCGCCTTCAACTCTGGTGGACTCTCTGGAGAGGGATTTCATACTGGAGGACTGGCAGAATTTCGGCGTGGACTACGACAAAACGCTCATGGCATGGCATGAGAATTTTGAGCGAGGTCTGAAGGATGGGGCGTTTTTCTGCACGGAGCGGGAGCGGCGTATGTACCGCTATTATCTTCTGTCCTGTGCCGGAGCGTTCCGGGCACGGAGCATTCAGCTCTGGCAGCTGGTGCTGAGTCCTGAGGGGCTTTCGGGCGGGTATTGCCGACGCGTGCAGGGATGAGGAAAAGCGACTGATTTCCGGGGAACAGGGGGACTCCGGTATTCAGGCCTGAAGCCACTTCAGCCAGAGCTGCCGCTCCCGGGGACCGTCGCCTTCAAAGAGCCAGACGGCCTGCCAGGTGCCGAGCATGAGTCTGCCGTCTTCCACAATGAGCTGCACGGAAGAGCCGAAAAGACTGGCCTTGATATGGGCGTCGGCGTTGCCTTCGGCATGACGGAAGGGATACTGCTGCGGAATGCGCTCGTGAAGAAAGCGGGTCATGTCGCGGGCGACGTCGGGATCAAAGCCTTCGTTCACGGTAAGGCCGCAGGTGGTGTGAGGACAGAACACGACGAGCACGCCGTCGTGCCAGCCGTTTTCTTTGACGGCCTTGTGGACAAGGGGCGTTACGTCCGTCATTTCCTCCCGGGCCTGTGTGCGGAGGGTAAGTGTTTTCATTCAGACCTTCTGTCTGCAATCGGCGCAGATGCCGTAGAGCACCATGTGGTGCGAGGTGGGGATGAAGTCGTGCACCCGGCAGACCTTTTCCTGCAGACTCTCGATGGCGTCGTTCACGAATTCTATTTTTTTGCCGCACTTTTCGCAGACCAGATGGTCATGGTGATGCATGCCCAGAGGTTCATAGCGCACCATGCCTTCTTCGAAGTTCACGGCCGAAGCGAGCCCCGCCTCGCAGAGCAGCTTGAGCGTACGATATACCGTAACCTGCCCGATGGTGTTGTCCTTCGAGCGTACGAGCAGAAAAAGTTCTTCCATCGACACATGGTCGTGGGCCTGCAGAAAGGCTTCCAGAATTTTCAGACGCTGCGGCGTAACACGAAGCCCCTTCTGCTTGAGATAGTCGGAGAACTTCTGTTCGATTTCTGCGAAATTTGTTTCCATGGCAAATCCTTTGCGGCTGGTAAGTCCCAGTGAAATACGCGTTTAATCCGCTCCGGTCAATGAAATGGGAAAAAACGGCCTCTGGTGGGGGCGCCCATCGAAGCATTCAGGCACCCATGCGGCGCAGTCCGCTCCATGTCTTGTCGCCGAGCACGCGCAGCCATACCGCTTCGGGAGCGAACATGACCGAGCCGTGGGCATCGGTCAGCCACAGCGCTCCCCAGTCGCCGCCGGGGGTGAAGTTCAGCGTGCAGCCGTTGGCAAAGTGCAGGGACAGCTGTTCCTGTTCGCGGCCGTCGTGACGCAGTCCGGAAGTGGTGACGTTCGAGAGCGGCTGACCTATGACGGAAGAGAAAATGGCGCTGAGATCCCGGGGATAGACTGCGTCGGCTTCCAGAACCGAGTCGGGCAGCCTTCCGTCCATCATGCGCAGGCTTCCTCCTCCGTGAAAGCCCAGTTCCACGCGGATTACGCCGAAATCGAGGGCAAAGGGCTCGTCGCCGGAAACATAGACTTCGCGCCAGCCCTGAACGTGGGGATTGGGTTCGCCTATGCCGTAAAGACGGTTCAGAGAACGCACCCGTCTGAGCGGGGCGCCGATGAGGCGTGCATTCAAAAAGGCCTGCCGGAGCTCGTCGCCCGTTTCCCGGAAGGCATTTTCCTCTGCGGCGGCAGGGCGGGAAGGCTCGTGAAGGAATCTTTGGTCGAGCTCTTCATGTTCGGCAGCATCGTCGACGTCGTCATCGTCTTCTTCGTCTGGAAGGACATCGGATGAAGGGGAAAGTCGGACGGCCTCGATATTCTCCGGTTCCTCATCGTCAGCGAGTTGAGCACGTTGCAGGCCCTCTTCATAGGCAGTGGCAGGTTCCGTCTGTGCCGCCCGGGATGCGCGTATCGCTTCATCGCTCTTCCCGGTTGACGCTTCCTCGTTTTCTCCGGCGCTGCGGGAAGAGCGTTTTTCTTCTGCAGAAGAGGTAAGCCTGAGCGTGAAGGGCAATCCCTGCTCCCGCAGGGACTGAAGCAGAAAGAGATGAACGGCGGTGGAAAGATCCAGCCCCAGTTCACGGAACAGGGCTTCCGCCCTGGCGGCAAGTTCGGGATCAAGACGTAGGCTGTCTGACATGGAAGGTCTCTCGGTTCAGGTTTTCCACAGGGAAATACCCGTCCATTATTGCCCGAAGGCGCGGTGAAATCAAGCGGTTGCCGCCGCAGAGAGCCGCGCGTATGCTGAATTCAGCCTGTGCCTTTTCCGCAGAAAAATTTCTTTTCAGTCTTCCGGCGCCGCCGGTGATGGATGCCCGTATGAAACTGGCCGTGATAGGATCCCGCGATTTTGCGGACTATGATCTGATGGAGCGATGCCTGCTCCGCAATTTTCGTGTGGAGGATATCGACGCCGTGATTTCCGGCGGAGCGCGCGGCGCCGATACGCTGGCCGCCCGTTTTGCCGGGCGCTACGGACTGCTTCTTGAAATCATTCCGGCAGACTGGAAAAAGCACGGCAGAAAGGCCGGTCCGGTGCGGAATGCCGAAATTGTGGAGCGGGCCGACGTTCTTGTGGCCTTCTGGGACGGATTGTCCCGGGGAACGCGTGATTCCATAACCCGGGCCCGTCTTGCGGGAAAGCGGGTCATGGTCTTTCCCTGCAGCTCCGATGCTCAGGAGAGTGTCGACTTCTAGTTTTTCTTGCCTCAGATGTCTTCCTCCCGTACGGGAAGCTCCTCCGCAAGCACGTCGAAGAAGGGATGCCTGCACCAGTCGCGACGGTTTCCTATCACATAGATGAGCGAGCGGGCGCGGGTGAGCGCCACGTTCAGGATGTTCGGCGTGCGCGAGGCCCATTGCCTGCTGCCCCGACCGGCCTGTCCGGGCGCGGAACCGAGCATCAGAAATACGATGTCCGCTTCCTTGCCCTGAAAGGTGTGAATGGTGCCGCAGCGGACGCTCTCTTCGGGAAATCGCATGGCGCGCAGAAGGGAGCGGCAGTGCCAGGCCACTTTGCGGAAGGGAGAGATGACGAAGACGGTTGCATCCCTCACGGTATCCTTTTCCTGTACGGTCGGCCATTGTCTCTGAAAGCGCAGAAGCGCATTGCGCAGCCGTGCCAGTTCCTCTTCCACGAGCTGCGTGTCGGCCATGTGCCCTTCGACATGGAGCCATGCGCTCGGACCGAGCGGGGAACACGCACGAACGTCCTGTCTTCTTGCCTGCACCATCTGATTGTCGTAGGCAATGCGGTTGGCCACGCTGAACATGGGGTCCGCACAGCGGTGATGTGCGCGAAGCGGATAACCGGTCCATACGCGGCGACCGGCGCAGTCCATCCATGTGCCGAGACGGGCGCTCCTGTCGGCCAGCGTCTGGGCGGACTGGGAACCGGGCGACCACGGTTCAAGCGACTCTTTCCCCTGTTCCACACGACGGCGCAGCGTATCCAGCAGCGCCGCGGGCTGCGGCACCACAGGCTCGATCTGCTGAGGATCGCCGATGACGGCGGCTTTCGAGGCGCGCCAGAGCGCTCCCGCCGCGCTCTGCGGCGAGGCCTGACCAGCTTCGTCGAGCAGCACCCAGTCCAGAGATCCCTGTCCCATGCCGGAAAAAAGACGGCTGAAGGAGGCCAGCGTCGAAGAGACCACGGGCACCATGAAAAACAGCGCGTTCCAGATGTCGGCGGTATCCGCTTCTTCCACGGGCACGCCCCGCAGATGCCTCGTGATCGCGGCAATATTGGCGCTCCATTCTCTGGCGCAGGCCTTGATGGTCCACTCATGCAGCTTGAGCGCCTGCAGAAAGAGCCGGGAACGAAGGCGTTCGAGTTCTTCATCGTTCCATACGCTTTTGAGCTGCCATTCCCGATCCTGCCAGAAGCGGCGGCAGGGGACGCGCAGATTCTCGCCGCCATCCCGGCGTTTTTGCGTTTCCTTCTGCGCCTGTCTGGCGAGTTCTTCCAGAGCTTCCAGCCGTTCGGCAAGTTCCAGCGCCGCTCTGTCTTCTTCACGGGCGGCGGCCTTCAGCGCGCGGCTTTCGCTCATAAGCTCCATGAAGCGGCTGAGCAGTGTATCCTGTTCCTTCGTCGGAACAGGTGCGGCCTCGGCGGCTTCGGCTATGCGTTTCAGCTCGCTTTTCCGACGGCGGATGCTTTCGGCGGCGGCCAGAAAGTCCTTGACGGCCCTGCGCCATGCTTCAAGAGCCTCGGTTCGGGATTCGTAGCTGCGGAACCCGTCCAGAACCTGCTTCATGCCGGGCAGGGAGATCTGCCGCTCCTGATCGCGGAATCCCCAGAAGAAGGCTCTGGCGAACTGTTCGCAGTTCCATGCCGAGCCGAGCACGGCGGAGACGAGTCCCCAGGAACGTCCGGCCGGAACCGGACTGTCGGCGGGCGTGAGAGCCGCGCTGACGGCCGAGGCCACTTCGGGGAAATAGCCTGCGCCGGGAAATTCGTCGCTGACGGCGGAAACGTCGGGCAGGTGCCGGGTGACGTTTTCCACGGCGGCGTTGTTGCTGCCCGTCACCACCATGCAGGTTCCCTTCATGATGTCGCGCCTGAGCGGATGAAAGTCACCGGAAGAAGACGTGAAGATTTCAAAAGGCTGCCGAAGTTTTGCCAGTCTTTCGGCCCGACGTACCACAAGCTCTGCCGCAATGTCGCACAGAAGCCGGGTTTTGCCTGTACCGGGAGGGCCGTTTACGGCCGTCAGCTCGCCGTGCAGAATCTCCGTGACGGCGGCAAGCTGCGCCGGAAGAAGATGCTGCTTCGATGAAAAGGGCCAGCGCCCCTGCGGCATGCGGTCGAGGGAAAGGGACTGTTCCCGGCAGGCCCGGCTTTCTTCTCCGGCATCCAGCACGTCGCAGCGGCCGGATACGGATTCTTCTCCCTCCATGTAGCGGGCGAATACGCCTCGAAAACCCGACTTCGCCACGGAAAGCAGATGGTCGAGATCGGAAAGATAGAAGGAATTGAGCAGATCGTTCTGCACATCGTCGATGCGTCGCCCTTTCAGATCGGGGCGGAAGTACACGGATCGCACCACGATGCGGAAGTCTTCTCCTTGTACCTGCATCATGTCGAAAAGCCGCTGGATTTCTTCTTCGATCCACGGCGCGCGGAAGGACTCGGAGCGCACGCTCCGCCGCCGGTCGAAGTCGGACTGCATATTCAGCATGTCGAGCGTGAGCCTGTCCAGACTTTTTCCGGCAAGGCAGCGGGCCAGTCCCGGCACGAAGGAGGCCGGAACGTAGCTGTCGGGTACGGGCATGCCTGCCATGTCCAGCACCACGGCGGCCAGACATCCTTCTCCCGTCCCCGGCTCCTCCGGCTTTTCGGAGACGCTTCCGGTTTTTTCAAGAATGATGTCGGTCAGTCTCTGGCGGGGCAGAACGCCGAGGTAGACGATGTGCCATGCCGCCGTAAATCCCGAAGGCAGAGGTCGCATCCACGGAAATTCACTGCAGTGCGCATCCGGACGTGTCAGGCCGGAAAGCGTATCTTCCGCCTCTTCGCGCTGTCGTGCGGCATGTTTTATGGGCAAAGAGGCTGAAACCGTTTCCCAGCGACGTGCCGCCGTGACCGGAGGCCGCGAGGAGCGGGGTACTTCGGGAACAAGAAAGATTTCCGCATCCCGCCAGAAGCGGATCACGGATTCACAGCGCCGGCGGCGGGCATCCTCGGCGGCCTTCTGTCTGGCATCCTCTTTCAGTGAGACGGAGCGTTCCGCCTGCTCAAGAACGTCGTCGGCCTCGCCCTGTTCCTTCATCATGGCAAGCGCACGGCGGACGAGATCCCCCGTTTCAGGTTCATCCGAACGAGAGGTTCCGGTGCTTCTCCGCGTCTTCGCAGGAGCTCCAGACATCCGGGCGGAGGGGCGTGGCATGGCGGCAGGTTCCGGGCATTCTCCGGTGTCGGCCAGCGCCAGAAAAGACGCCGACATCTTGCGCACGCCGTGCTTTTTGAACTGCACCATGACCTTGCCTTCGGTCACGGCCAGCACTTCTCCCTCGCCCCACTGGGGCATGGACGGATTGATGACGATGTCTCCGATCCTGAATTCCATGCGTTACCCCCTTTCCAGAGCTTTTTTTGTCTTTCTGGTGGGCAGTGCGGTCAGCGGATCTTCCGGCCAGGGATGCTTCGGATAGCGTCCCCGCATTTCCGATCGTACGGCGGCATAGGTGCCGCGCCAGAATCCGGCAAGATCTCTTGTGACCTGAAGCGGGCGGCCTGCCGGAGAAAGCAGATGCACGGTCAGCGGGCATCTGCCGTTGCAGACGGCGGGGGTGTCCTTCTGTCCGAACATTTCCTGCAGCTTGACGGCGAGTACGGGACCGCCTTCGGGAAGATAGTCGATGCGGACAAAAGAGCCGGAAGGTACCTGCATGCTTTCCGGCACTTCCCGGGCGAGGCGCCTTGCCAGCGTATGGGGAAGAAGCCCGTGCAGCGCCTTTTCCAGAGAAATGGAGGAAAACTGGTCGCGTCTTGTGATGCCGGACAGCATGGGACTCAGCCAGTTGTCCGCAGGACTTTCTCTGAGAGCGTCAAGAAGCGCTTCATCGCCGACATCGGGCCAGCCGTCGTTTTCATCCATGCGGCGCATGAGAAGTACCCGTGCCTGCCACTGACGCAGTTCTTCCGTCCACGGAAGACAGCCTGAGCCGAGACGGGCTATGGCCTGCACTACGGCTTCCAGTACGCTCTCGTCCGGCAGAGCGCTGCCCCGCAGCGGCTCGTCGCTCAGAACAAGGCTGTCGAGAATTGTTCGTTTGCGGGCAAGAACGGTCTCGCTTCTTTCGTCCCACTGTACGACGGTTTCCCGGCGGATACGGTCTTTGTGAAGAAGCTCCAGCGTGCCTTGGTCGAGAGGAGCGGCAAGATGGATGCGGGCCGTGCCCTGAGCTCCTCCGTCCAGAGCCGCCACGGCCAGAAAGGGGGCCTCGGCCAGGGCATCTTCCAAAGGAAGTTCCGCGCCGCGCCCGGACGCCAGACGGAAGCGGCCGCGTTCGCGCTTCTGCGCCATGCGTTCCGGCCAGGCCAGAGAGAGCATGGCTCCGGCGCTGTCTTCATCGCTTAACGCGTCTTTCGGGGAGAACGTTTCCCTGGGGCGTATCAGCGCAAAAATCTGTTCTGCCGAGCGGCGCAGCCGTGTCGAGCGCTTCAGCTCCGCAAGACGGGGGCGAATGTCGCAGCCGGTGCCGGAACTGCGCTCTTCCGTAAGCGCGGCAAGCGCTGCGGCCAGAGGAAGATGTTCGTCCGCCTGAAGAACCATGTGTGCGAGGCGGGGATGCATGGGCAGACGGCAGAGCGCTTCGCCGTGGGCGGTAAGCCGTAGGCGTCCGTCTTTCTCCTGCAGGGCGTCCAGCCTTTCCAGCGTCTGCTTTGCGCGGGTAAGCGAGGCTTCAGGGGCTCTGGTTATGAGCGGCAGCTCATCCGGCATGCAGCCCCAGGCCAGGGTATCGAGCAGAAAGGGGGCAAGGTCGGCATCCAGAATTTCCGGGCGACGCGAGGGCAGAAGCGTTTCTCCTTCGTGCCAGAGCCGCACGCAGAGGCCGGGTTCCACGCGCCCGGCGCGTCCGGCACGCTGATCGGCGGCGTCCTGCGTGACGCGCGAGGTGACCAGGGCGCTCATGCCTGTGGCGGGAGAAAAGCGGGCCGTTCGGGCAAGTCCGCAGTCCACCACGACACGGATTCCTTCGATAGTGAGGCTCGTTTCCGCAATGGAGGTGGCAAGCACCACCTTGCGCTTGCCGGAAGCAGCCGGAGCAATGGCGGCATCCTGCTCGGCCGAGGAAAGGTCGCCGTAAAGGGGATGCAGAGAAACGCCTTCCGGCAGGAGAGAAAGTTTTTCCGCAAGACGTCGGATTTCTCCCTGACCGGGCAGAAAGACGAGAACGGAGCCTGCTTCTTCGGCAAGCACCTGCCGCACGATGCCGGCCGCGTGGGCAAGCAGCGTCTCCATGCCGGAAAAGGTGGCAAAGCTGCCGCTTCCGGCGGGACATGGGGCATGGCGGACGGTGACGGGCCACATTCTGCCTTCAGCCCGTACGACGGGACAGGGATCAAGAACGCGGGAAAGCTCGTCCGTTTCCAGTGTGGCCGACATGACGAGAATCTTCAGATCCGGCCGGAGAGCTTCCTGCGCTTCCAGACAGAGGGCGAGCGCGGTATCGGCCTGCAGGGAGCGTTCGTGAAATTCGTCGAAGATGACGCAGCTGACGCCGGACAGAGAGGGATCGGCAATGAGGCGTCGCGTGAGTATGCCTTCGGTAATGATTTCCACGCGGGTTTCGCGACTGACGCGGCTTTCCAGTCGTACGCGGTAGCCGACGCGTCGGCCTGTTTCTTCGCCGATCGAGGCGGCCATGTACCGTGCCGCGGAACGCGCGGCGATGCGGCGGGGTTCCAGCATGAGAATGGAGCCGTCCATGTGCTCCATGAGCAGAAGAGGAACGCGGGTGGTCTTGCCGGAGCCGGGAGGCGCAACAAGCAGCGCACGGTTGTGGGAGGAGAGAGCGTCGAGCAGAGCGGAAAACGAAGATTCAACAGGCATGTTCATGCAGGGAATGTAGCGGGAAGCGCAGAAAAAGAAAAGGCGCGGCCTTTTCGGTCGCGCCTTTGGAATGCGGTGTGTCAGAATCAGCCGTTGATCTTCACGGTCTTCTTGCCGGTAAGCACGGGCATGGCTTCACGCACAAGGAAGATGGCGAGAATGAACAGAACGGCGGCAAGACCGGCCTGCAGGTAGGCGGCGAACATGTCGCCCTGTCCGGAAGCAATGGCGATGACCTTGTCCTTGAAGGTAAGGGCCAGAGAGGTGAGCGTCACGAGAATCATGAAGATCATGGGGAAGATGAACATCTTGTGATTGCGCGCGGCGTTCTTGAGCCATGCGGCCACGGCGAGCAGGGCCAGACCGGCGAGCAGCTGGTTGGAAGCGCCGAAGAGAGGCCACACCTTGGACCAGCCGCCCATGCCGAAGGCGATGCCTATGATCACGGTGAAGGTGGTGGAGAAGTACTTGTTGCAGAGAACCTTGCGGAAGCCGGTGACGCTTTCAGGGGTTTCACCGGGGTTCAGCCAGAATTCGGTGAACATGTAGCGGGCCAGTCTGGTGCCGGTATCGAGCGAGGTCAGGCAGAAGGCGGACACGGAAAGGATGAGCAGACCGTAGGCGGTCTTCTGGGCTTCGGGGCTGGAGAAGCCGACCACGGCGAGCATTTCGGAAATGCCGCGGGCGAAGACGGCGGTGGGAGGCATCTTGAAGGCGTCGGTGCCGGCCTGAGTGTAGATGTAGCCGATGGTGATGAGGGACACGATGGCCAGAGCGCATTCCACGAGCATGGCGCCGTAACCGATGATCTTGGCGTTCTTTTCGTTGTTGAGCTGCTTGGAGGTGGTGCCCGAGGAGATCAGGGAATGGAAGCCGGAGATGGCGCCGCAGGCGATGGTGACGAAGAGCACCGGGAAGAGGTACTGGCCGTTCACTTCAAAGCCGACGAAGGCAGGCAGGCTGATCGTGGGGTTGGCGGCAAAAACGCCGACCACGGCGGCGATCATCATGGCATACAGCAGGAAGGAGCTGAGGTAGTCGCGGGGCTGAAGCAGAATCCAGACCGGGGTGACGGAGGCCACGAGAATGTAGACGCCGATGATGTACATCCAGGTGTCGCCGGCAAGGTAGATGGGGCACTTGAGGCCGATGATGATGCAGATCACGAGCACGATGATGCCGATGACGGTGCATACGGACAGGGGCAGGTTCTTGCGGTAGACGCAGAAACCGAAGACCACGGCCATGAGGATGAACAGCAGGGAGATGGTGGCGGTGGAGCCGTTGGCCTCGATGTGGGAGCCGTCGGGAGCGAAGCCGTTGAAGGTGCCGGCCACGATGGAGGCAAAGGCGGCGATGACGAGCAGCAGGGCGAGGTAAGCGAACACGATGAACAGACGCTTGGCGCGCACGCCGATGTTCTGGGAAATGACTTCGCCTATGGATTCGCCCTTGTGGCGGATGGAGGCGAACAGCGCGCCGTAGTCATGCACGGCGCCGAAGAAGATGCCGCCGATGATGATCCACAGCAGGCAGGGCAGCCAGCCGAAGAAGGCGGCCTGAATGGGGCCGTTGATGGGGCCTGCGCCTGCAATGGAAGAGAAGTGATGGCCGAAGAGCACAGGGGTTTTGGTGGGCACGTAGTCTACGCCGTCCTGCATGGTGATGGCGGGGGTGGGCTTGGATTCATCCACGCCCCACTGCTTGGAAAGCCAGGAAGCATAAAGGACATAACCTGCTATGAGACAGGCGAATCCGCCGATGAGAATGACAATGGAACTCATTCAATCCTCCTCAGATGAGTTGGCACTTTGCCAGATTTCCGCGTATGAAGTCCGCGAGGTCCCGCCCCGCCGCATTGACCGTGACGGTCCCGGAGGAGAGATCCAGCACTGCGACGCGAAGGTCGGTCCAGCCGTGGAGGGAGAACAGAAAGTCCTTGTGATGCCGTGCCTTTCGCACGGCCTCGGCCGCTTCTTCCGTCACGCTGTCGCAGATGAAGAGGGCGGTGATGAAGGACGATCGGTGCTCGATGTGAGGGCGGATGAGACTCATGCCAAGCTCGAGAGCTTTCCCCCGGCACAGCTCGAAGATATCCGCACTCAGTTCGGGAACGGAGAACACATACACGAATTCGTTGATTTCAGCGCGCCAGAGTTTGACTTTTTTCGACAGTACGAAGCATTCGTCCGCGGAGTGAAAGGCATATCCGGCGGCAAGATGCGGCGTGCCTTCCTCAACGGGCATGACGTCGAAATAGACGGCGTAGGCGTCGCTGAGCTTGGCAAGCATGCTTGTTCTGCTGACGGGCATTCCTTACTCCTGGATTCTGAACGGCATGGCCGTTCATGCGGTCTGAGCGGCGGGCGAAAAGGGGTGCTTCTCGCTGGGCCGCCATGCTTTTTTGTCGGCGAAAAGGAACGCGCGCGGGCGTCTTTTTGCCGTCTGACTCCGGGCCTGCAGGCCTCTCTGCATGAGAGGCGGTGCGTGGCGTCTACATTATATGGTAAAATATGGGGACACAAGAAAAAAATAATTTGTGAAAAAATAAATTAATCATAATAACCATAAGTTTATAACTATAATTGCGTTGAAAATACATTGGTAAAAATAATGTTTACCGAAGGAATTCTGCTAAAAATGGAAAATTGTAGTCAGTATGTCGTATGCAACAGTATTGTACTTAAAAATAATATACGGAAGAGCTGTGTAGATACTATGTGATATGACAAGTCAATGAAAGGTATGACAGGTTAATTCAGCTATGAAAAACGACAGATTCAACGTCGGTTTTTCCGACCGTCGGGCCTTTTTTAATGGGGCGTTCTTTACGAAAAAGTGAAAAAATTTATGCCGAAAAACTGAAGGGTTTTGATTCAGTGACGACGTTCTGGAATTCTCGTCGCAGAATTTCGATACTTCAGTCTGGAGAAGCGGTTCCGGATGTGACTGGCGAGAGAAGCTTTGCCGGAAAATTTTTGTTGAAAACGTTTCGTTCAGGGGGGCATGGCTATGAGACCAGCTTCAGAACGTTGTCTTATGGCGTCGACAAAGCGCGGAAACGAACCGGCACGGACGTGATGACGGCGGCGGGGAGAATGACGCGCATGAACATCGAACACAGGTGTAAGGCAATAAAAAAGCGCGGCCGGAGCCGCGCTTCATCTTACGGGGAAAATAACGATCAGGCCTTGGCCAGACCGGCCAGGAAGCTCTGAGCCTCTTCCTGCATCTTCAGGAAGTGTTCCTCACCCTTGAAGTCTTCCATGTACAGCTTGTAGATGGGTTCGGTGCCCGAGGGACGCACGGCGAACCAGCCGTCGTCGGTCACGATCTTCAGGCCGCCGAAGGGCGCGTTGTTGCCCGGAGCCCTGGTGAGCACGGCGGTGACGGGAGATCCGGCAAGTTCCTTCATGGTCACGTCATCGGGCGAAATGGTCTTGAAGGCGGCCTTCATTTCCGGCGTCATGGGCGAGTCGATACGGCGATACACGGGCGCGCCGAACTTTTCTTCCAGCTCATGATAGAGCACGGCGGGATTCTTGCCGGTCTTGGCGGTGATTTCCGCGGCGAGCAGGCAGAGAATGAGTCCGTCCTTGTCGGTGCTCCAAGGCAGGCGGTCGGCCCGCAGGAAGGATGCGCCGGCGCTTTCTTCGCAGCCCAGGCAGCAGGTGCCGGAATGCAGTCCCGGAACGAACCACTTGAAGCCCACCGGAACTTCCATGACCGTGCGGCCGTAGGATTCGGCCACGCGATTGAGCATGGAGCTCGTGACCACGGTTTTGCCGATGACGGCATCGGGACGCCAGGCCTTGCGGAAGCCGTCCTTACTGTCGCGGATGAGGAAGTCCACGACGACGGAAAGATAGTGGTTGGGGTTCATGAGGCCTTCGGGCGTGACGATGCCGTGTCTGTCGGAGTCGGGATCGCAGGCGAAGGCGATGTCGAAGCGGTCCTTCAGCTTGAGCAGCTCAGCCATGGCATACGGCGAGGAGCAGTCCATGCGGATCTTGCCGTCATGATCGAGAGGCATGAAGCGGAAGGTGGGATCATACTGATTGTTGGTGTTTTCTATGCTGAGTCCGTACTTTTCCGCGATGGGTTCCCAGTAGGCGAGGCTGGCGCCGCCGAGCGGATTCACGCCGAGCTTGAGTCCGGAGGCGGCGATGGCGGCAAAGTCGATGACGTTGCACAGATCGCTTACATAGCACGAAACATAGTCATGATCCTGCACGAGGCCGGAACGCAGAGCCTTGTACAGGCTGATGCGCTTCACGTCTCTGTTGCCGTCTTCCAGAAGCTGATTGGCGCGATCCTGGATACGCGCGGTGAGCGTGGTGTCGGCCGGGCCGCCGTGGGGAGGATTGTACTTGAATCCGCCGTCCTGAGGCGGGTTGTGGGACGGCGTGATGACGATGCCGTCCGCCGTGGCCGTGGACTGACGGTTCCAGCTGAGAATGGCGTGGGAGATGGCGGGAGTGGGGGTGTAGCCGTGGCCGGTCTGCACCATGGTCACCACGCCGTTGGCGGCGAGCACTTCAAGCGCGGTGCGCCAGGCCGGTTCGGAAAGCGCGTGCGGATCCTTGCCGAGGAAGAGAGGGCCGGTAATGCCTTCGGCCTTGCGCACGTCGCAGACGGCCTGCGTAACGGCGAGAATATGGGCTTCGTTGAAGCTGGTGTTCAGGGACGATCCGCGATGGCCGGAGGTGCCGAAGCTGACGGCCTGTTCAGGAATGTCCGGGGAAGGTTCGGCGGTGTAGTAGGAAGATATGAGCGCGGGAATGTCGGTAAGCTGATCGGGGCGGGGAAGCTTGCCCGCCTGAGGGTCGAGAGCCATGATACATCTCCAGAAAGAGGCAGAGGTGACAGAATGTGCTGCAGGACAGGATACGCCAAAAGGCGGAGCTTGTTAATATGGGAGACCCGGCCGGAAAGGGCCGCGGCGCGTTTTTTCATGGTTTGGGCGGGGCGTGCTGCATCAGGGAAGGCGGTTTTCCAGAGATTGGGAATCTCAGCCGGAAAGCTCAGGGGACGCACCTGACGACCGGGGCGAGTGATGAGAATCCGCTCCTGTGCTCAGCGGGGATGTTCCAGACTCCAGATGCGGATGCGTTTTTCTCTCTCCCCCGCGTCGGGAAGCAGCAGGCGCAGCAGGGCATGAAAGGAGGGGCCGTGGTTCATGATTCTGAGGTGACACAGTTCGTGGCAGAGCACATAGTCGATGAGCGGAAGAGGCATGGCGATGAGCTGCTCGGCCAGAGTGATGTCGCCGCGCACCGAACAGCTGCCCCAGCGCCTCTTGAGGGAGCGCACGGAAAAATCCCGCACGGAGGTGTTGTCTTTGAACACGATCTGCGCCCTGCGTTCCATGCGGGCAAGGCGTCGGCCGAGTATCAGCAGCGCCGTTTCCCTGCGCCAGCGGCGGAATGCCCGCTCCACGGCCTCGTCGGAAGGAATCGTGCCCGGACAGGGCAGGGTCAGAGTTCGGCCCGTCAGCGCGGCACGGGCTCCGCGGGTACGGGGAACAGGGCAGAGAAGAAAGGGGCGTCCGAGAAAAAAGACGGTCTCTCCTTCCTTAAAAATGGGAGCCTCGCCCTTGTGGGAAACAAAGAAGTCTCTTCTGCTGCGTATCCACTCAAGTTTTGCGAGCATGAAGGAGAATACTTTCTCCGTGGAGAGCCCGGCGGGAGCCTTTACGAGAATCGAGCCGTCTGCCCTGATGGCCATGCGCAGGGTGCGGCAGCCGTCCCTCTGAAAAAGAAAGGCGATATCCGTGCCGGGAAGCTGCATCGTGGTTTCTTCTCTGATCGCACGGGCATTCTTTTTCGGCCGGGATTTTCTCCATTGCGTCAACATAGCCACCTGCGGCTTGAAGGCAGAAGCAGGCAGACGGAGCCTGCGAGCATGAGCACGAAAAGTGCGGCCATGATGAAAAGATCGGCCCCAGCTGCGCCGGGCATGGCACGGATCATTTCGAGCACGGAGACAAGGCAGCAGCCTCCCCATGCGGGAACGAAACCGGCGTTGCCGCAGGCGACGATGACGTAGCGGAGCGCAAAAAAGCGCCAGGACTCGCAGAGCATGTTGAGTCCGCTTGTATAAAGCACGGGAGCTCCACCGACTCCGGGATGAAGGAAGGGCAGCAGAAAGAGAATGATGACAAGGGCGAGCGACAGTATGCCGAACAGGCGCACGGGCCGGGGCGCGGGACCGTCGGGGCCGGGCCGGGGCAGAAGAATCGACGTTATCTTGTAGGAAACGTAGAGCAGCGGGCAGGAAAAAAGCGGAGCAAGGGCCAGCGCCGCCGTCGGCAGCATGATCTTCGGCAAATGGAGCCAGTCAAGAATCGGACGGCCGAAAAGTAGAAAGAACAGGGCAAAGAGGGAAAAGGAAAAGAGCACGGAGCGTGCCGTTTCCTGCAGAATGTCCGGCAGAGGGCGGGTGTGATCGGGCCAGACGTGCAGCGCTGCGGGCAGGACTATCGAAAGCGAACAGATGAGGGCAAACGCTGTCCAGCCCGCCTGCGGAGAGAGGCAGCTGGTCAGGGTAAGGAAGTCGGCACAGACGAGAAGAAGCCATCCCGCGAGGGGGATGGCTGCAAGGGTCAGTCCGAGAACGGAGAAAAAGCGGGCCAGAACGATCATTCTTCGGCGGCGAGGCGCTTGAGCAGATCTTCCATGCCCACGACGCCGACAAGACGTCCGTCCTTCTGGACGGGCAGCGTGTAGTAGCGCTGTTCCACCATGAGCGTGGCGATCTCGTCCACCGTGGTTTCGGGCGTGATGGCATGCGGATCGGTGCTCATCACTTCGCCAACGGTGCTGGCGGCCATGCGACGCAGTTCACGGGAGAACTTGCCCGGCATCTGCATGGGAATGGCTCCGCCGAGCAGCAGAAAGTAGCCGGGCGTTTCCAGCTTTTTGTCCAGCGAGATGAGATCGGACTGCGTGAGTATGCCGATGAGTCTGTCGTTTTCTACGACGGGAAGCCCGTTGAAGTGCCCGTCAAGCAGCAGGCGGGCCGCGTCGCGCAGTGTGGTTTCGCGCGTAACGGTGACGGGATTCGTAGTCATGATATCGGCGGCAGTCTTCATGATGTTCCTCCGGAGTGGAAGGTTCTCTGTGGGGAAGCGCTCCTGCGGGAACGCTTCCGGAAGGACCGCGCAGCGCAGCTTCGGAAGAAGGAGGCTTTCCAAGAGGCTCTGTCTGATCCCTCATTCGGGCTGGACGGACCAGCCGTTACGGTCTTCGGGTCCTTATGCCCATTAAAGAGGGAAGCGCCTGATCTGTCAAGGGTTCCGGCCCTTTCCCTGCAAAGATAAAGGGAAGGGCCGGAGCGCATCATGCCGCGGAAAGCGGGTTATTCCGGAAGAACGGCATTGACGCAGGAGAGCGCGTTGAGCGTGCGGGGAAAGCCGATGAGCGGAAGCGCTGTTTCCAGTACCGCAATGAGGTCTTCTTTGCTGTTGCCCACGTTTGCGTTGCCCTGAACATGACTGTTTACCTGCGATTCGCAGCCGCCGAGTGCACTGATGACGGCGAAGGTCAGAAGTTCGCGTTCCTTGAGGTCGAGGCCCCGGCGCGTATAGATGTCGCCGAAGCAGAAGGCGGACAGATGCGTGACCATGATGGTTTTCTGATTGTCGGGTGCTGCGGCGTGCATGGCATCGATGGCATCACCGAAAATGCCCTTCTGTACGGCCAGGCCGTCACGGAAGCGACTTTCTTCCGTAACCGTGGACTGATCTTCCAGCGGCAGCTTCATACCGTTTTTCAAAAAGACGCTGTTTACGGCACGGATGGCGGCTTCCGTCCGCGGAAAGCCTGCGTAGGGAGCGCACTGATATACGGCTTCCCGGATTTTCACGGGATTTGCACCCTCTTCGAGGGCCGCCTCCGTTGCTTCTCTGATTTCCTCCGGGGCATGCACGGCAGTAAGCACTGCAAGCGTTACCAGATGCCGGAGTTCCGGGGAGAGCGCGTTGTCGCCGGAAGAGAGCCTGCCGCGCATGGCGACAAGATCGGGATCGGTCTGTTTGAGAGAAAGGGCCGTGTTCGGCTGCTGAGAGGAGTTGTTCGTCATGATGTCTGCTCCGGAAGGAGAATGAACTTCCGCCGCTTGTGCGGAAGGAGGGAAAAGGGCCGGGGTTGCGGCAAGCACGAGAAGGGCGAAAACCCGGCGGAAAAGAGACGGGAAAACGGATCTGGTCATGAAGGCTCCCTGGCTGAAGGTTGATTCGGCGGGCCTCAGGTGGTCCGACTGTCGGAGTGCCCCGCCTTGAAGAAAATATAGTTTCGTTCCGGATGCGTAGATAGCGACGTTTCCCTCTTTTTCTTGCCTGAATCTGCCGCGGCAGGAAAAAGGGAACGAATATTCCTTTTTAATATTGAAGAGAGCGGAAAATGGATCAGCCGGACCGCAGCGCCGAATGCGGAAAAAAGGCGGCGTCATGGCAGGGAGTTATCGGGAAAACGGGGAAAACACAGAGGAAAAGAGGAAAAACATAAATTATTTATATTTCATAATTTGCTGAATTTATTTGAGGTATTTAAAATTCTCATAAAAATGATGAAAAAAAATGCATTTTGCCCCTTTTCAACTTCGAAAGCAGGCTTATTTATGGTTCGTCGCCGGAAAGACATATTCCGGCGGCGCCGTTTTCGACGTTTTTTCTACTTCCTGTCCGGCTCTGCCGGGGCGCGTCGGAAACCGAATTCCTTTACAACAAATTTTCTGGGAGGATATGGGTAATGAAACCCCTGAATGACCGTGTGCTCGTAAAACGCCTTGAATCCGAAGAAAAGACCGCTGGTGGTCTGTTCATCCCCGATGCCGCCAAGGAAAAGCCCTCCAAGGGTGAAGTCGTTGCCTGCGGCCCCGGCAAGCTGAATGATAAGGGCGAACGCGTCGCCATGGAAGTGAAGCCCGGTGATGTGGTGCTCTTCACCAAGTATGCCGGCACCGAAATCAAGGTCAACGGCGCCGATCACATCATCATGCGCGAAGAAGACATCCTCGCCATCCTCGACTAATCACGAAACATTTCCTCTATTTTTTCAGGAGAACATACATGTCCGCTAAAGAGATTCTCTTCGATGCCAAGGCCCGTGAACGTCTGGCCCTTGGTGTGGATAAGCTTGCCAACGCCGTGAAGGTCACCCTCGGCCCCAAGGGCCGCAACGTGCTCATTGAAAAGGCCTACGGCGCTCCCGTCATCACCAAGGACGGCGTGACCGTTGCCAAGGAAATCGAACTGGAAGACAAGTTCGAAAACATGGGCGCTCAGCTTGTTCGCGAAGTGGCCTCCAAGACCAACGACGCCGCCGGCGACGGTACCACCACCGCCACCGTTCTGGCCCAGGCCATCTATCGTGAAGGCGTGAAGCTCGTGGCCGCCGGCCGCAACCCCATGCCCATCAAGCGCGGCATCGACAAGGCCGTGGCCGCCATCACCTCCGAGCTCGGCAACATTGCCAAGCCCACCCGTGATCAGAAGGAAATCGCCCAGGTCGGCACCATTTCCGCCAACTCCGATCCCACCATCGGCAACATCATTGCCGAAGCCATGAGCAAGGTGGGCAAGGAAGGCGTCATCACCGTTGAAGAAGCCAAGGGTCTCGAAACCACTCTGGACACCGTGGAAGGCATGCAGTTCGACCGCGGCTACCTCTCCCCCTATTTCGTGACCGACGCCGAAAAGCTCGTGTGCGATCTTGAAAATCCCTTCATTCTGCTTCAGGAAAAGAAGATTTCCGGCATGAAGGAAATGCTGCCCGTTCTCGAACAGGTGGCCAAGATGAACCGTCCTCTGCTCATCATCGCCGAAGACGTGGAAGGCGAAGCTCTGGCCACCCTCGTGGTGAACAAGCTGCGCGGCGTTCTTCAGGTTGCTGCCGTCAAGGCTCCCGGTTTCGGTGATCGCCGCAAGGCCATGCTGCAGGATATCGCCATTCTCACCGGCGGCACCGTTGCCTCCGAAGAAATGGGCGTCAAGCTCGAAAACTTCACCCTTGCCAACCTCGGTACCGCCAAGCGTGTGCACATCGACAAGGACAACACCACCATCGTTGACGGCGCCGGTCAGTCCGCCGACATCAAGGCCCGTGTCGCTCAGATCCGTGCCCAGATTGCCGAAGCTACTTCCGACTACGATCGTGAAAAGCTGCAGGAACGTCTGGCCAAGCTGGTCGGCGGCGTGGCTGTGATCAAGGTCGGTGCTGCCACCGAAACCGAAATGAAGGAAAAGAAGGACCGCGTCGAGGACGCCCTCAACGCTACCCGCGCCGCCGTTGCCGAAGGCATCGTGCCTGGCGGCGGCACCGCCTACATCCGCTGCCTCCCCGCTCTTGACGACATCGAGGCTTCCGAAGAAGAAATGGCCGGTGTGAACATTGTTCGCCGCGCCGTGGAAGAACCTCTCCGTCAGATTGCCGCCAACGCCGGCTTCGAAGGCTCCGTGGTGGTGGAAAAGGTTCGTGAAGGCAAGGACGGCTTCGGCTTCAACGCCGCTACCGGCGAATACGAAGATCTGCTGGCCGCCGGCATCATCGATCCCAAGCAGGTTTCCCGCTTCGCTCTGCAGCATGCCTCTTCCGTGGCCGCTCTCCTGCTGACTACCGAATGCGCCATTGCTGAACTGCCCAAGCCCGAGCCTGCGGCTCCCGCTGCTCCCGGCATGGGTGGCGGCATGGGCGGCATGTACTAATAAGGAATGTACGGCGGGCTTCGGCCCGCTGAGCCCGATGGAAAAGGGAGGACTGCGTATGCGGTTCTCCCTTTTTTCGTATGCTCGGAATGTGCCGTATGGAAGAAGGCGGTAAGACATGCGGGGCGGAGCAGATCCGTCATGAAAAGACGGGACGCGGTATGCCGCTGTCCGGACTGTTCGGAGCCGGGCCGTATTTTTTCGCGGAAGAAGCTGCCTGAGAAGGCAAAATTACCCGCCGTGCGGCCTTTTGCCCGGACGGAGAATGTTTTCCGTTTGCACGGCCGCAACAAACAACGAGGAATTCCGCATGACGGAATATGACGATCAGGGACGGAAGATAGTAGAGCCGGAAATCGTGACCGACGAGAAGTTCCGCAGTGCCTACTCCGAGGAAGCCTTTCATAGCAAGCTGCTGCGCTTTGCCGGAGCCATCGGCCGGGAGGGGCTGCGCTCGGCGCTCATCCTTTATTATACGCTGCAGCGCAAGGATCTGCCGGTGAAAACGAGAGCCATCATTCTTGGAGCGCTGGGATATCTGATCCTTCCGGCTGATGTGGTGCCGGACATCATTCCGATGCTCGGCTTTACAGACGACATAGGCATTCTTGCGGCCGCGCTTGCCGCCGTGACCATGTATGTGGACGACGCTTCCCGGGCAAAGGCCGACGCGGCGCTGGAGCGCTGGCTGGGGGCGGCGGAGAAGCTGCTGAAGAAAAAGTAGCTGACGGAAAAACGCTTCGACGTACGTTGTCGGCAAAGACGTATGCCCGCTGTTTTATGAGCGACTGCGCGCCTCGTGCATTTCTTCGGCAGGCTGCATCAGAGGGGCGGGTAAGCACTGCGGGAAAGATATCTCCGTCCATGAGGGGGCAGAGCTGAAGGCGGCACAGATGCCGGAACTCGCCTCGGAGGAAAGGGCCGAGCGGCTTTTAAGGCCGTCATAATGCCTCCTTGGAAGGAGTCGGCCCGGCTGCCATCGATTTTCCGGAAAAAATGCTTGCCATTTGAAGAAAAACGGGCTATGTACGTCCTTCGTATGTCCGATAAGGACATCTATACACTTGCCTGTAATGGAAAAAGTCGTCCTCCTTCGGGAGTGGCGCACCTGCACCGACCGACGGGAACAGGTCATCATGCCTGCCAGCATCATTCAGGGAGTGTGTGCCGCGAAAGCGGCTTCCGGTTCGCCGGTTTACCTGTATATGGGAAGCAGGCTTCATTTCTGACCCGTTTTTCGGAGGTTTTAATGTACGCTATTGTTGAAGTGCTCGGCAAGCAGTACCGCGTTCAGGAAGGCAACAAGGTTGTTGTCGACCTCATGAACGCTGAAAAGGACAGCGAAGTGTCCCTGGATCGCGTGCTCATGATCGGCGGCGAAAACACCAAGATCGGCACCCCCGTTGTGGAAGGCGCCAAGGTGACCGCCAAGGTCGTTGATCACATTCTCGGCGACAAGATCGTGGTGTTCAAGCACAAGCGCCGCAAGGCCGAACGCCGCACCCAGGGCCATCGTCAGGAATACACCGTTCTTACTGTTACCGGTATTGTCGCCTAACGGGCGTACCGCTATTTTCCAAGGAGTTTCATCATGGCACATAAAAAAGCAGGCGGCAGCTCCCGCAACGGTCGTGATAGTGAAGGTCAGCGCAGAGGCGTGAAGCGCTTCGGCGGTCAGCACGTTCTTGCCGGCAACATCATTGTTCGTCAGCTCGGCACCGTGGTTTATCCCGGCGCCAATGTCGGCATGGGCCGCGATTACACCCTTTTCGCCAAGTGCGACGGCGTGGTGAAGTTCGAAAAGTTCTTCCGCAAGCGTCGCGTGCACAAGCGCGTGAGCATCGTGCCCGCTGAAGCTGCTGCGTAATTGCGCTTCGGCTTGTGATGTATGGGGGCGAGAAGGGCCGAGGCTCTTCTCGCCCTTTGTATTTTTTCGGGGAAGCAGGCCTTCCCGCCCGAATCGGCGGCTCGCCCGGCGGCATCCCCTCTCAGCATCCGGCGCATGGCTCCGGCGTTTTGCCGGTGCAGGATGCGGTTGCGCGTTTTCAGCCGCCGCATACGCTGCAGGGTCATGAGCCCCACTCGTGAGGAAAGCATATGAAATTCGTGGATGAAGCCACCATTCAGGTTAAAGCCGGCAAGGGAGGAAACGGCTGTGTGTCCTTCCGCCGGGAAAAGTTCGTGGCCAAGGGCGGTCCCGACGGCGGCAACGGCGGCGACGGCGGCAATGTGTACGCAAGAGCCTCGAACCGCTTGTACAGCCTGTACGACTTTCGTCTGAAGCGCATTTATGAAGCCCCCAACGGACAGGGGGGCATGGGCAGTCAGTGCGACGGCCACAAGGGCGAGGATCTCATCATTGAGCTTCCTGCCGGCACGCAGCTTTATGAACGTACCGGCGAGGGAGAAGTGCTCTTTGCCGATATTTCCGATCCGGAAAAGCTGGTTCTGCTTGCTGCAGGCGGTCGCGGCGGCAAGGGCAACGAGCATTTCAAGTCGTCCACCATGCGCGCTCCCCGCTTTGCCCAGAAGGGCGAACCCGGCGAGGAGAGAACCTTCCGCCTGGAACTCAAGATTCTTGCCGACGCCGGACTTCTGGGCCTGCCCAATGCCGGCAAGTCCACCTTCCTGTCCCGCGTGTCTGCGGCACGTCCCAAGATTGCGGACTACCCCTTCACCACGCTGACGCCTAATCTCGGCGTGCTCATCGACGACTGCGATCCCGACAGACGCATGGTCATTGCCGATATTCCCGGCCTCATCGAAGGCGCCCATACCGGTCAGGGCCTCGGCGACCGTTTCCTGCGTCATGTGGAGCGCACGCGTTTTCTGGTACACATTCTCAGCGTGGAGGACGTGGATCCCGAAGCGGAAAACCCCTGGGAAGGCTTTGATCTCATCAATGATGAGCTTGCCCAGTTCGATCCGGAACTGGCTCTGCGCCGTCAGATAGAAGTGGTCAACAAGATCGACCTGCGCACGCCGGAGGAACTGGAGGTTCTGAAGGCCCGGGCCGAGGCCGACGGCCGCGACATCGTGTTTGTTTCCGCGCGCGAACAGATCGGACTTGAAGATCTGGTGGAACGCATGTGGAAGCTGCGCGACGAGCTGGATTTCAATGATCCGTTCGTCCACTATCAGGAAGAAGTGGTGGTGGACGAGGAATTCCCCGATATTGAAGTAATATGGACGCGTGAATAATGGATACCCGTGAAAAGACGCTTGCCTCGGCGCATACTCTGGTGGTGAAGGTCGGCAGTGCGGTACTGACCACTTCCGAAGGCCTGCACCTTTCCGTGATGTACAATCTTGTGGAGCAGCTTGCCCGGCTGGTGCGTCAGGGCAGACGGGTATGCCTGGTCAGCTCCGGTGCGGTGGCGGCGGGCAGAACGGCGCTGCCCGATCGCGGCCGCAGCGTGGAGGGCCTTTCCGGCAGGCAGGCTCTTGCCGCCATCGGACAGGGCTGTCTCATGCGCGAGTATGAACATGCCTTTGCCGCTCAGGGACTTCTGTGCGCGCAGGTGCTTCTGACTCGCGACGATCTGCGCAGCCGTCCCCGTTTTCTCAATGCCCGCAACACGTTCATGAATCTGCTCGACTGGGGCGTGGTGCCCATCGTCAATGAGAACGACACCGTGGCCGTGCAGGAGCTGAAGTTCGGCGACAACGATCAGCTGGCGAGTCTTCTTCTGAATCTTGTGGAAGGCGAGCTGTACATCAATCTGACGAGCGCCGACGGCGTGCTTGCCGCCAATCCCGAATCGGCGAAGCCCGGCGAGGTCATTCCCTATCTCGACAGCATTGAGCACATCGCCGATCTGGACATAGAGTCTCTGTGCGGAGCCAAGACCAGCGTGGGAACCGGAGGTATGCGTTCCAAGCTCATGGCCGCGCGCAGGGCGGCGCAGCTCGGCGTGCCTACGCTGATTCTTCCGGGAAGGCGCCCCGACATTCTCGATCGCGCCTTTGCCGGCGAAAGAGTGGGCACATGGATTGCGCCGGCAACGCAGGCCGTGTCGCGCCGCAAGTACTGGATGGCCTATCAGTCCGAACCGCAGGGCAGAGTGCTTGTGGATGAGGGCGCGGCCAGAGCGCTGGAAGAGAAGGGCGGAAGCCTGCTGCCCGGCGGCGTGATCGGTGTGGAGGGTGAGTTCGAGCCGGGCGCGCTCGTGCGTGTCATGTGCGGAGAGCATGCCGTAGGCGTGGGACTGACCAACTACTCTTCGGAGGAACTTGACCGGATCAAGGGCCTTAAACGTATGGAAGTGGCGGCCGCTCTCGGCAACGCCCATTATCCGGAAGTCATCCACCGCGACAATCTTCTGATCAACGCGGCCGTGTGAAGATCATGAAAAAGACCGGTACCTGAGAAGGTGCCGGTCTTTTTTTATGCCGCGTCACATTTGTCTGCAGCGGAAGGAGCGTGCGCTGTGTGTTTTTTCTCGGCCGTATCTTATTATCGACCGTTATGTTTCTGCCCCGGGCGCAAAGCCGCATGATGCGCCGGGGATGAGTACATCAGACAAACATGCCGAAGTTGTTCATGGTGGAAACGCTGTCCACAGGCGCTTCTGCTGCCCCGTCGCCGTTCTCAAGTTCATTCAGTCTTTTTTTCCATACCGTGACCTGAGCAAGAAAGCCATTGACGGCTTCCTTCAGCTCGTCGTCGGTAATCGTGTCGTCATAACGCTTCCACAGGACGATTTTCTCCAGCTTGTCATGGATGGCAAGGGCAGCTCCCCCGGTTTCCGCCCCGAGAAGCGAAGCCTTGAGCAGCATAAGACAGGTTTCCTTGCCGAGTCCGGAAGCGCTGCCGATTTCGCAGTACATCAGCAGGGCGTGGTCTTCTTCATCATGGGTGAAGGTGACTTCGTGCTGACTGTCGAAAAGCAGCGAGCAGCTGCTGTCCGCATCCGGGGCAAGATTATCGATACCGATGGAGGAACCGAAGCGTTCCAGGGTCATGGTCCATTCCATGAAGAAACTCCTTGCTGAGGGCGATGTTTTGGGGTTGGGCGGAAATCGGAGACGCCGCGGCCTGCGTGGGGAACGCGGCGCGGATATGCTTTGCGTCCGCGCCGCATGGCTTTGTCGTTACGGCCGGTAGTACTTGGAGAGCAGGGGGAAGAGATCGCTGTTGTCCGCGATGGTCTTTTCCATGTTCCGCACGAAGGTGTCGGCGTCGATGGTCCACTCGGCGGCGAACTTCCGGGCTATGTCGGCGGTCAGATCTCTGCGCTGTTGCATGTAGTGTTCGGCGAAGTGGCCGGCCATTCCCGCTTCCATGACAAGCTTGTCCAGCACGTTGCGGGACTGGCAGAGCGGATTGGTGAGGCGCTGAAGCAGATCCGCTTCCACGGCAAGCTGCTGGCGAATCTCCCGTGCTTCAGCGGTCGGCTTTTCTCCGCCGCGACCGTGCAGGAAGGCGAAGCGCTCGGGATCGAACTGCTGCGTACGACCGATATCCAGAGAGTCCGCCGCATTGAGCAGCATGGCCTCCAGCGTCTGGCCGCGATGCGCGTCGATGCTGTCTCCGACGGCCTGCTCGTAAGTTGCGCCCAGGGTATCGTTGCCGAAGGCCGCCTTCATGGCGTCCACGGTCATGCCTGCGCTGCGGGCTTCCCAGCGGTCCTGCCCGCCGCCCTGCCTGCCGAGATCGTGCCCGGTAATGCCGCAGAGAACGGCGTTGCGGTCCATGCTGACGCCCTGCTCTTCGAGAATGGAGCACATGACCGACGCAAAGATGAATGCGCGGGTGATGTGGCCGCGTCCGTGCACGGACGTGCCGCGCTCGAAGGTCTGTTCATGGTTGATGTAGGCATCCAGGTTGTTGACGAGGAAGGCTCTGCGGCCTGCGCCGTCCGCAGGCAGGGCTTCGGGATGCGCGGCAGCCGGGAAGGGCGGATAGCCGGGATGCAATCTGTCCAGCGCCGCCGCGGTTTCCGGAGCTACGCTGTGCAGGGCCTGGCGCGCGGACTGCGGAATCAGGGACAGCTCGGCGGAGAATTCCGGCATGCCCGTAAAGCCGACGCCGGCAAGTCTTGCGGTATTGGCGGCATTGCGCTGCATGAGCAGAATCGTGGCGTTCATGATGCCGAAGTCGTCGGCGTCGTTTATGGCCTCGTCGCCGGAACGCTGACCGATCTGTATGAGCTGGGCCATAAGCTGCTGATGGTCGGGCGAGAACAGGCGTTCATGCAGACGGCTCATGGCTTCTTTATTCATGGCGGGATTGCCGTGTTCCAGAAGTGCCAGCGACATGAAGGAGATGCGGTCGAGTTCGGCGGTCTTGTCGTCCGCGCCGAAGTCCTTGTCGCCGAGACGTTCGATAAAGGCGTTGAGGTCTTCAGACGCCTTCTTCATGAGTTCGCCGGTACGCTGGAACAGCTCGCTTGCGGAAGGCGCGGGATCGGCGTTCGCTATGTCGTTCAGGAGGGCTGCCTGCGCCGTGGCATGCGTATGAATGATGCGCAGCTCTTCCGGCGAGCGCAGAGCCTTGGCGCTGCATACCCAGTTGGCGAAGGCGGCCTTCTGGGCCTCGGTGGAGAAGGGCAGCTGGTTCAGCTCCCTCAGCAGCTCGGCCTTACGCTGCAGTATAGGCGTGGCGACTTCCCGGAAGGCCAGGCGAACCAGCGTTTTCGGATCGTGGCTTGCTTCGCTCGTTCTGCCCATGTTTCTCTGCAGTGTCTGCTGAAATTTGGAAACCAGAAGACCAAGGGCGTTGCCTTCAAGGCGCAGCATGCCCGGATCGAGTCCTGCATCCAGCCCCTCCTCTGCCGCGAGGGCGGCAATATGTCCGCTGAGGTTGAGGAGCACGGCTTCGGATTCGGCCTCGATGGCATTCGTGTCGAGGTGGCCGAGATGGAATTTGTTCTCCTCCGCGTACACGGTGCTGATCGCATCCACTTCGTCGGCCAGATCGTAGTCCCCGATGATGTTGACGTGTATGCCCGTGCGCTGCTCAAAGGCAGCCATGCGCGCACGGACCTCCGCCTGATCTGCTCTCGGTATGTCGTTGATGTCGATGCGTATTTCGGCGATGTCGCGGGAGGGAACGAGGGGGCCATGTATCTGCGCTTCGAGATACTGCGCGCCGGTGAGATGGACGCGGGGATGGCTGCCGTCCGCGCTCTTCATGGCTGCCAGCGCGAGAGCGTTGCCGTCGAAGTCGCTCATGTGATGGATGAGCGACTCGAGATTGTCATGCGTGGCCAGAAGGTTGCGGGTGGCGGAGCGGTCGCCGAAGCACTGCATGAGCAGGGCCTTGAAGCGTTCCGTTTCGTCGTCGGTCATTTTTTTCAGTCCCGAGGGCAGGGCGATGAAGGCCGAAGTGCGAGCGTCCGATACCTTGGCGATGCTGTCGAACCAGTTCTCCAGCACCTTGTGTTCAGAAGAGTTCACGTCGCGGCAGGTCGCGGTGAATTCGGCCGGAAGATCCGCGCCGTCCAGAAGCGCGTAGAAGTTGGCGCGGCGTTCCTGAGACATGTTGACCACGGGAGCATAGAACGTGTCTTCGGCAATGTAGGTCGCGCGTCTGGCCACATCGCTTTTGAGCACGATGGCTGCCGTTCCGTAGCCTGCAGTGGTGGATACGGCCCCTATTCTGCGGTTCTGCACGTTGAGGGCGCCGTACACGGGGCGCTCGTCGGCATGCACAGCATGGCCTTCCAGCTCGGGGAAGAGCAGGCGCTCTGCGGCGTCGCGGCGGGCCAGATAGCCTTCTCCCTTGGGAAGAATATTTTCTTCCGCAAGATGGAAGATGTTCTTCATGGGCTGGTCGGGGTGGGCCAGTATGCCGTCTTCGCTGAGCAGAAGGTCAACGTTGAGGTTGACGGTCAGTTCTGCGGAACGCAGGATGTCGGCCATATCCTTGACGGATACGGAGGGCAGATCTCTGCTGCGCAGTCGCTCGTTTTCTCCGGCGCCCGTTTTTTCTCTTGCCGTGGCGCTCTGTGCCGCCGTCTCCACAAGCGTGCGGAGATTGGCGGGACTGATGTCGTGGGGCTGGGCCGGAGTCAGAGCAGCGGCCTGTCCGGCGTACTGCTCGCTGAGACGGGGAGGCATTCTGAGCTGCGTAAGCTCGGGATCTTCCGGGTGGGCGGCGACGAGATCGTCCACCATGCCGCGCACGCAGCGGTTGCTGACTTCCTTGAGCACAAGAGCCTGCAGGTCAAAGAGCATGGAGGCGGCGGAGCGTGCGTCGGCGGCCTTGGCGTTGGTCTGGCCTTCGCGCATGAGCGCGGTCTGCAGAAGATCCATTTCGCCGGAGGTGAAGCTCTGATACACGGCGGCAAGCTCGGCGTTGCTCATGTTTTCCACGGCCGGAGCAAAGGCCCACAACGAGTTTTCCTTCTGCTGGGGGGAAAGTTCGCCGAGCTTGTCCAGGCGGTTCATGTAGTTTTGCGAGGTCTTGAGCGCGGCGAGAAGGGCTTTGGCGTTCAGTTGACCGGGGCGGGTCAGAACATTCAGCGTATCCTGGGCGGCAGCGGCGATGCCGGAATGGCCTCTGGCAATTTTTGTGGCAGTGGTGAAGCCCTGGAAGGGAACTTTGTTGGCCTTGATGCTGTCCAGACGGATGGGATCGCTCTTGCCGAGCTGAACCTTATGTTGTCCGAAAACACCGGTCTTTTCAGTAATGCCGCGGGATTCCAGCTGCTGCTGAACGGTGGGATCGGCCTGTATGCGGGGCATGGTCATACTCCTTGGATGGGGTGAACGTCATACGGATGTTTATGATGATGCAAGATTCGTGCCGATGAAGTAACGAACGGACTATTTTCTTAAATGATGATTAAAAGTTATCTGCTGGAGAGCCGTTTGTCCATAACGGGAAGACTCATTAGGACGAATATGACGGCAAAAAAAGAAAGCGCAGAGCGTGGGCAGGGAGCAAAACCGGCAGTCTGACCTGCAGAATGCGCGTTATTTGATGAAAAAATAATTTTTTTTGTAAAACGGAAAAAAAATGCTTGCCAGCCCGGTCGATTTTCTATAAGTTGCAGCTCGTGCCCAGGTGGTGGAATTGGTAGACACACTATCTTGAGGTGGTAGCGCCGAATGGCGTGGGAGTTCGAGTCTCCCCCTGGGCACCAGTTGAATACAATGAGCCGCAGACCATGTCTGCGGCTCTTTTGCTTTAACGGCAGGTTTCAGACTCGAAGTGTCGCCGCGGTTGCCTGCCGTGCTGCTCCGGCGCTTTTTTGGGGGAGGGGAACAAGGATTTTCCGCACCAGGTCTTTCCGGATGCGTCGTGTTCGCGTCTCTCGGGCACAGAACCGGATGAAAAAGAGAGGCGGGGGACTGGCGGCTTTGCTGCATACGATTAAAAGAGAACTGCGCAGGATGGAACATCCTGCGCAGTTTTTCATGGCTTGTGCCAATGCGCGGCAAAAGGAAAGGCGTGTCGGCGGCAGACCGCTTCGGAAAGTCAGCTTGGGCTTTGCCAGGGCTGCAACGATCCTGCCGGGGGCAGGAGCACGTTTCGCCATGCCGGACAGAGAAGACCGGGCAGGCAAGACGAGCTTCTTTTCGTCGGCGTATCTTGCGCGTTCTCGGCGCTGCCTTTAGCCGCCTATGGCGGACATGCGCTTATGTGCCACAGGGCCCTGCCTCGAGGCCAGAATTTCCGCGCCCACAGGCTTCCGGGATACCGCCTCGATCATGATGCGGCGCACTTCTTCCGGGCCTTTTTCTCGCAGAATATCCCGTATGGGATACTCCCTGTCGTCGAAGAGGCAGGTGCGGATATTGCCTTCCGCCGTAAGGCGCAGGCGGTTGCAGGACTGGCAGAAGCTCTGTGTGACGGAGGTGATGAGGCCGAAGCTGCCCCGGGACACCGTGCCGTCCGGAGCAATGAGCTTCCAGAGCTTGGCCGGTCCGCGTTCCTCGGCGGCGGAGCCTTCGCTTGCCTGACCGTCTTTGCGGCGCAGGGCCACAGGGTCGAGCTTCCAGTATCTGCGGGCCGTTTCCAGAATGTCGGCCGCAGGCCAGAACAGGTTGTTCGACCATATGGTGGAGTCCCCCATGGGCATGAACTCGATGAAGCGCACGTCCACCGGCCAGTTCATGGCCATGGCGGCCAGATCATGCAGCTCGTTGTCGTTGACGCCGCGCATGGCCACGGCGTTGATTTTCAGAGGAATGCCCATCTCCAGCATGCGATGCATGTTGTCGAGCACCGTGGGCAGCTCGTCTCTGCCCGTGATGGAGGCATATTTTTGGCGATCCAGCGAGTCGAGAGACAGATTGACCGAAACGCCGAGTTCCTTGAGGGTATCCAGCGCCGGAGCGAACAGGGTGCCGTTGGTGGTCAGCTTGAGCGCAACATGCGGGAATCTTTCGTGGATTCGGCTGAGAAAGTCGAGAAAGCCCTTTCGGGCAAAGGGTTCCCCGCCGGTGAAGCGCAGCTTGTGCACGCCAAGTTCCGTGGCGATCTCGATGATCTTCTCTATTTCCTCAAAGCGCAGGATATTCTCGTGCGGAATGAAAGGCACGCCTTCGTCCCGGCAGTAGCGGCAGCAGAGATTGCATCGGTCGGTCACGGAAATGCGCAGGTAGCGCACGGTTCTGCCGTGTCCGTCGACAAGCAGGGCGTCAGAGGGGGCATTCTGTTCCGGCATGATGCTAGCTCCTTCCGCAGTCGCTCATGTCGCCGTTGAGCTTTTCCAGCGCATGAGGCAGCACGGGCAGCAGGGCGGCAAGATTTTCCATGGCGGCCCGGCGGCTTCCCGGCAGGGCGATGAGCATGGTACGGCCGAGCGTGCCCGCCAGGCAGCGGGAAAGCACGGCCCGGGGCGTATGGACCAGCCCTTCCGCGAACATGACCTGCTCAAAGCCGGGCAGACGGCGGTCCAGCACGGGCAGCAGAGCTTCCGGCGTGAAGTCGCGGGGCGAAAGGCCCGTGCCTCCCGTGGTGACGATGAGTCCCCAGCCGGAGGAGGCGAGATCCCTGACAAGCTTGCGCAGGGCGCGCGGATCATCGGGCAGCAGGAAGAGTTCGCGCTTTGCGGGCGACAGAGGGGCCATCATGTCCAGCAGCGCGGGGCCGCTTTCGTCCACTCGGTCTCCGGCGTATCCCTTGTCGGACAGCGTGATGCAGGCCACGGCAAGTCCTTCGCCCGTCCAGGCTTCGGGCAGAGGCCGGGGCTGCGGAAGCGGCGTATCCTCCACGTCAAAGAGCAGCGGATCGTCGGTCTTGAAAAGACCGCTTTTGCCGCCGGACTTGAGGATGAGGCGAACGTCGCGGATGACCACGTCCTTCTGCACGGCCTTGACCATGTCGTAGATGGTGGCCGCGGCGATCTGCGCCGCAATGATGGCTTCCATTTCCACGCCGGTGCGTCCCGTGGTGCTGGCGGAGGCTTCAAGAATCACGGCAGGCGGCTCATCCTGCACTTTGAAGCGCACGTCGGCATGGGTGATGGCCAGCGGGTGGCACATGGGAATAAGCTCCGCCGTGCGCTTGGCGGCCATGATGCCGGCCACCTGTGCCACGGTAAGCACATCGCCCTTGGGCAGAGCCTTGGCCTTGAGCAGCTCCAGCGTATGGGCGTTCAGTTCCACCACGGCCCGGGCAATGGCCGTGCGCTTTGTTTCGTTTTTGGCTCCGACGTCCACCATGCGGGGAGCGCCCGAAGCGTCGAGATGAGAGAATTCGGACATGGCAGCCTCGACTTACGCCTGAGGAAGAACCTGGGGACGGAAGGTAATGCGGAAGCTGTCGCCGGGCTTGACCACGCCGCCCTTGAGAATGCGGCAGAATACGCCTCTTCTGGGCATGATGCAGTCGCCTACCTGCTGACGGATGGCGCAGCCCATGTGGCATTCCTTGCCGATCTGGGTCAGGACGAGCTCGATGTCGTCACCGATGGTGAAGCGGGTGCCGAGCGGACAGGTATGAAGTTCCACACCTTCGGTGGTGATGTTTTCGGCAAAATCGCCGGGATGAACGTCGGCGCCCATGGAGCGCATGTATTCTATGTCTTCCATGGCGAGCAGGCTGAGCTGACGGTGGGTGCCGTCGGCATGGACGTCGCCTTCCACGCCGTGGTTGGCCACAAGCGTCACCTGGGGCTGATTGACTTTCTTTTCACCCTTGCGGGCACTGGTGGATACGGCAACGATGCGCATGGTTTTCTCCGGAATGTCTGTCTATTGTTGTTTTTGATGCGGCCGGTCCGATGATCAGACCGGGGCGCAGACGATGGCTGTTTCCCTGGCTTCGAGAGCGGCGGGAATATCCCTGTCGTGCGTGGAGCAGACCACGCTGACGCCGCTGTCTCGCAGAGACCTTACCACATTGAGTATGGCTTTTTCGCTCGCCGCGTCAACATTGGACGTCGGTTCATCGAGAAGAAGCACGGACGGGGAAAGAATGAGGCGTGAGGCGAGGGCGATGCGCTGTCGCTCCCCTCCGGAAAGTTCACCGGGACCGCGGGGCGCCATGCTTTGCGGATCTGAAAATCCTACGGCCAGCATGCTTTCCTCATATTTTTTGCGCGCGGTGGCCTTGTCGATGCCGCGCAGGCGCAGGCCCAGCGTAACGTTCCAGAATACGGAAGCCTTCATGAGATAGGGTTCCTGCAGAAGAAGCGTGATTTCCCGGCGGGGATCCGTCTGACTTCCGGTATAGCGCAGCACGCCGGACGTGGGCTTTTCCAGAAAGGCGAGCAGGCGCAGCAGCGTGGACTTGCCGCTGCCGTTTCTTCCGGTAAGCACCACGGTTTCTCCCCGCTCCATGACGAAATGGGGAAGATGGAGTGCCGTGATGTCTCCGTAGCATTTGCGCAGATCATGCGCTTCAAAGAGAATGTTCATGCGCGCCCCTTTTGTCTGAGCCAGGACAGCAGGAAATTGACGAGAAAGGCAACGAGCAGAAGCACGATGCCGAGCGCAATGCCCTGGGCGAACTCGCCCTTGCTGGTTTCCAGCGAAATGGCGGTAGTCATGGTTCTTGTGGAGTAGCGGATATTGCCGCCGAGCATCATGGCGACGCCCACTTCCGTGACCACGCGCCCGAAGGCCGTCACGCAGACCATGCCGAGATCGTAGCGGACTTCCCGTATGGTTTGCAGGGCCAGCTGCGAAGGCGAGGCCCCGAGGGTGAGCAGCGTTTCCCGGCAGCGGGAGTCAAGGCTTTCCACGGCCTGCGCCGTCCAGGAAATAACGATGGGAAGGGCGAGTATGCTCTGACCTATGACCATGCCCGGCAGGGTGAAGAGCAGGCCGAACTGACCGAGCGGGCCGCGGTAGGTGATGAATACATACACGACGAGTCCGATCAATACCGTGGGAAAGGCCAGCAGCGTGTCTGACACGAGCCTCAGAAATTTTTTCCCGGGAAAATTGGTATAGCCGAGCAGAAAGCCCAGGGGCAGTCCCAGAATCGTGGCGATGATGAGCGCGCAGCTGGTGGAGGAAAGGGTGGCCTGAATGGCGGAAAACGTGGCGTCGTCCATGTGCAGAAGCAGGTCGATCGCCTTGCTCATGCCTTCGCTGAAATATCCCATGATAACCTGCGGAAGAAAAAGGGGAGAGCGGACCGCTTCCGCGGTCCGCCTGTAGGCTTACTTACCTGCGTTGGGGAAGAAGAGCTGCTTGCCTTCGAGCTTGTAGTCTTCGATGAGCTTCTGGGTTTCGGGCTTCACCCACCAGTCTTCGAACTTCACGGCAAGATCCTTCTTGACGTTGGGGCACATGGCGGGATTGGTGGTGATGACGCTGTACTGGTTGAACAGCGCGGAGTCGCCTTCCACAACGATGGCAAGAGGATTGGCGTCGCCCTGCTGGTTGTCGTACTTGATCCAGGTACCGCGGTCGGTAAGGGCGTAGGCGCCCTTTTCGGCGGCAATGGCCAGCGTGGCCATCATGCCCTGACCGGCGGAAATGTAGAAGGATTCCTTGTCGGGGTTCAGGTTGGACTTCTTCCACAGCGCAAGTTCGGCGGAATGGGTGCCGGACTTGTCGCCGCGGCTGACGAAACCGGCCTTGGCGTCGTAAATGGTCTTCAGGGCTTCGGCCGTGGTCTTGCCGGCGATCTTCGCAGGATCGGCCTTGGGACCGACAATGACGAAGTCGTTGTACATGATCTGACGGCGGTCGATGCCGAAGCCGTCTTCAATGAACTTCTTTTCCACGTCGGGAGCATGGACGAGCAGCACGTCGGCGTCGCAGTTCTTGGAGATTTCGAGAGCCTTGCCGGTACCTACGGCCACCCACTTGAGATCAATGCCGGTTTCCTTCTGGAAGACGGGGGCGACGTATTCCAGCAGGCCGGAGTCCTGCGTGCTGGTGGTCGTGGCCATCATCAGGGTGTCCGCGGCCTGCGCGGGAACGACGCAGGAGAGGGCGAGCAGCGTGCCGAAAAGAATTTTGCCGGGATAGTTCATGGATATGCTCCTTGTATGGTTTGCGGCATGCCCGGAAGGGCGCGCCGGTTTGTCACTCGGGAAGAAGTCGGACGCCGCGTGAGGGAAAGCTCATCTGGACACGGCTGCCCTGACGGAGCCTGAGCCTGGAGAGAAAGGCCGTTTCCTGAACGGCGTGCATCTGCGTGCCGTCCGCCAGCTCGAGAACGAGAAAGGTTTCCACCGCGTCCTGATGCATGGACGCAACTGTGGCCCGTACCGGCCCCTGAAGGCCCGTCGTGGTTCTTTCCGCAGACAGGACGATCCGTTCAGGATCAATGATGACGGTGACGACCTGATTGAGGTGCAGTTCCATGTTCATGAACTGCCTTTCCTCGCAAAGTGCCGTGATGACGAGGTCCGAGAAGGTGGTGACTTCCACGCTGACGGCCCTCATGCCCGTGACTATGGCGGTGACGATGCCGATGAAGGCATTCTCGTCGTCTTCCTTGTTTTTTTTCGGGGATTCGCCGCGTACGATGCGTTTGACTTCACCGCCGGCGAAATCGAGAAATTCTGCGATCTGCGTATTTTTCTGCTGGCCGAGAAAGGCCAGAACCACGTTGAAGGGCACATGAAGCTCAAGCAGCTCCAGCCCCCTGGCATAGCGGATGGCGCGGGGACCGGCCATGCCGGGAGAAAGTCCCATGCCTTCGGCCACGGCATAGAATTTTTTCCGTACGAAGCCCTGATCAAAGCGGAGAAAATCCTCCTGCTCCGCTTCAGGCAGACTGAGAATGCGCCGTATGTGCTTCATGCAGGCCAGAGGCAGCAGTACGTCCCTGCTGCCGGGATCGGGAATGTGCACCATGCCCGTTATCGTGTCGACGGCTTTTTTTACGGGAAGATTCAGCGCCTCGCCGAGCCTCAGCCCGCCGTAGCGGATGAGCAGAAACAGAAGATGAAGCCGGGCACGGACGATCTTTTTCGCCGTGGTCGTGGCTTCTGCCTCCCATGCTTCCCAGCGCAGCGTGAGCTGTTCGAGCATGTTTCTGTTCAGGTGTTGCTGAGTCAAGGGATACTTCGCAGTTTGTCTGTTGCGATCCGCGGAAATCCGGGAACGGACATGGTAAGGTCCATGCTGTTTCATAAATGACATAAAAACGACATGGTGTATACGCTGTGAAAAAAGTCCGTTACTCCATGAGAAAATCCCGTCGGATAAAAAATTCTTGTTTCAAAATAACAGAAAATTCTCCCATGAGCAATACTGAAATGATAAAACGCCCGGTGCATGACGTTTATTTCAAAATTATCATACTTCCTTTCAGGATCATTGAATAAAAAGAAAAGGCTCTTGACTAGCTGAGAGGATGTTCTCTGAGCATTTTTAACACCAAAAGAT
>OOCM01000209.1_pt1 | contig 65211 bp, 55 predicted proteins | sample 1671111 | NCBI WGS metagenome assembly OOCM01 (sample SAMN06348123, study PRJEB24527) | human gut metagenome | biome: human gut; feature: ankylosing spondylitis patient; material: feces | host: Homo sapiens | place: China | collected 2015-10 | reverse complement strand
GCTATACTCTATAAAAAATAATCGACCGCTCGATTGGAGTAAATCGAGCGGTTATTTTCATCTGACTAAGCGGTCATTCTATTCAACCCAAAAGATGTTTTTTTAGAAAGGTAACGGTCCTTCCGTTGCACCGAACGGATTATTTCCCTGCGGAACAAAGTCCGGTTCCGGCGGAGGCGGAGGCGGCGCCGCTTCTGCTTCGCGGGGAAGCAGCGGGGCCGTCATGCCGACAGTCATCAGGCTTACCAGAGAACAGAGAAACATGCGTCTATTCATATTTTCACCTCGTTCCTGTCTATGCGGAAATGACTCCTTTTCCGGGTAATAGCGCACAAAAGCATCGTCCCGCAAGCGTTTCCATGAAAAAAAGCATGATAAACGACACGCATTCCGCCGTCACAGGGCCCGAAACGAAACCGTCGACGCAAGCCATAAGCCTTTCTGCTGAACCTGCGGCTCGTGACGAATCTTTCCTTTCCGTCCCGGCAGAGGGCCGCATCACCGACTGCCGGACAGGCTAGCGCCTCCCCTCTCCGGGATACGTATCCATGCTTCCCTGCAGCCACACGGTTCCTGTGACATCGTCGCCGACCTGAGGCTGATATCCCTTCAGCACATGTTCCGCCGCATACAGATTTCCGTGAACGCCCTGTTCTCCCGATCCGGAAAACGAAACAAGAAGGCGCCAGAAAGGACGACCCATGAAGACAATGCGCTCTGCCCCAAGTACCGGCACCTGAAATCTCCATAAGCCTACGATTTCCGTGGGCAGAAGTATGCCGAGCCCGTGCGTGGAAATCACTGCGGGACGGAAATCCCCGGCGCTTTTGTCCGGGTGCGCCAGCAGAAATTCCTTCAAAGACGCATCATAGACCGGCGAACCCGGTTCAGGCGTAAACTCCGTTTCTTCCGCCCGGCTCAGGGCAAGCGCCAGTCCAGCCAGGAAAAAACTGTGTGCCGAGCCGAACTGCAGCTGAGGCACATGCTGAAAGAATCCGGCCAGGAAAAAGGCCAAAGGCGCTCCGGTGGCTCTGGCTCGTGCTGCGACCACCCCCGAAATGCCGTTCGTCCAGATATGGGCCTGTTCGATGACGGAAGGAACCGGCAGGCCCTCAAGCGCAGGATAACCTCCGACGAAATCGGCCTTTCCCTTCCCCTTTACCATGACGATGTGCGAGTGAATGCCTATGCCTCCGCTGGAGGGCGACGCAAGAAGAATGACGCTGCTGCCGTCCTTTCTGTGCATCACAGGCCCCTGGGCGGAGCTCTTCTGGAAAATATCCTGAAGCATCCCTACATATTCCTGACTGCCGCCCGGGAAGAACGCCGACCACACGTCGCCGAGGCCCTCGAAATGCCGCCCCATGAAGGCGGAGGAAGGCCCTTCGTTATCCGGAGCCGAATCACTGGAGGTATTGTTTCTCAGCGGAGGCTGTCTTCCCGTCGTGCTGCTGAGAGCTCCGCGGCCGCCGAAAAGTTTACCCAGAACTCCCATACTATCTCCTTTTGCGCTCTTTCATGTCCCGATCTTATACGATTCTGCGGCCCCGCCCATACGCGGCCGTTCGCTTCATCACCTGCCATGCTACACCGTTTTCCGGTATTCCACAGCACCTTAGACGCAGGCGTTCGTTTCCATGCTGCCATGCTACACCGGCGGATGAGTACGGGCAAGCCCGACCTATCTGTGATGCCGCAACGCCCGCAGGCTGAGTCCCACACCCATGAGATTGAACATACCGAACAGAAGCAGCGTATAGCGCATGGCCCGCAGGAAGGTTCCGGAGTTTTCCGGGCCGACCACGGTATCTCCCATGAAAAGGCCTATCATGCAGGCCATGACGATATGACTCATCAGTCCGCCCATGGTACGCAGGCAGCCGAGCAGCCCCGAAGCTACGGAAAGCTGTTCACGGGGCACGTTTCCGAGCGTGGCCGACATATTGGGAGCTACAAAGAATGCGGCGCCCGTTCCCAGAGCCGCCTGACTGACGGCGACCTGCCAGACTGAGCTGTGCTCGTTGAGCAGAAGAAGGCTGAGAATGCTCAGCCCGCAGGCCGCCATGCCGGACGTGGAAATGATGCACGGATGATACCTGTCCGCCAATCTTCCGGCCAGAGGAGAAAACACCGTCTGAAACAGGCTCTGCATCATGAGAATCATGCCCGCATGAAAGGCGTTCAGACCGAGCACCTGCTGCAGATACATGGAAAAGAACAGGGAAAGTCCCATGAAGGATCCGTAGTTGATGAACGTTGCCGCCATACCGTCGGGCAGACCGGGCACCTTGGCCAGTATCTTGAGGTCGAGCATGGGATCGGCAGACGTCCATTCTCTGCGCACGAAGGCGATCAGCAGCACTATGCCGAGCGGAAGAAGGCCGATGACGGCAGGATGAAGAAAGGTGCAGGTCACGCCTGCAGTCACACAGAAAAGGCCGCCCGCGCCCAGAAAGGCGCTGATGCCGTCAAAGGAGCGCCTGACACCCGCTCTCTGCTGTTCGGGAATGACATGGTGAAGAAGCGCCAGTTCCGCCAGACTCAGACCGGAGATCATGAAAAAGACGGATCTCCAACCCAGAAGCTCCGTTATGCCGCCGCAGGCCAGCGGCCCTACGGCAAGGCCCAGGTATACGGCCGACACGACAATACTGATGACCTGGCCGCGAATATTGGCCGGAGCCAGCGTCATGCTCAGGGTTGTCACGGCACAGGATATGGCTGCGGCGGAAAGCCCCTGCGCAAAGCGCAGAGGAATGATCACTTCCATGGCCGGAGCAAAGCCCATGAGAACGCTGAACAGACAGAAGCAGCCCACCCCGATGAGCAGGATGCGCTTGACGCCGAACATGTCGGCAATCCTTCCGCTCAGCATATGAGCAATGGACTGACCAAGGTTATAGCACACCATCACGAGGGAAAGCATGACGGCCGGAGCCCCCAGCGATTCACCGATGGCCGGAAGGATGGCGGCCACGCCGCTCATAAGAAAGGGCGCAAACAGATTGCCGGTCCACAAGGCGGCAATAACAGCTTTCAAATGCAGAGATAACGACTGATCTTCAGAGACTGGCATGGGAAATACCTCCTCTTTCACCCTACGTCAAACGTCAGTCTGTGGAAAGTTTGCCGCCCCACCTTGTGATTTTTATTCCAATATATACTTTCCGCGACTTCCTTCCTCTGAAGCTAAAGACATGTACCATCGGAGCAGGCAGCTTCCCATCAGAAGCCCCTCTATCCCGGGCGAACTCGGAAAAGCCCGGCATCAGATGATTCGAGACGAGAGTCCCGTCTACCTCCCGCTCTTCTGCCGATTTCACGCGTTCCTTTACCCCATGCAATAGGTCAAACGAAAAGGCCGCTCCCGAAGGAACGGCCTTTTCTCTTCAACAGACATAACTCCCGAACAGGTCCGACTTTATGCCTTTTCGTTGTTTTTCCTGTCTTCCATGACCAGCGCAAGCAGCTCATCTATGGTATGCACCGTATGAATTTCGATGCGCTTTCTCAGATCCGCCGGAATATCTTCCAGATCCTTGGCGTTCTGTGCCGGAATGACGGCCCGCTTCAGTCCGCGGGCCACCGCTCCGAGAATCTTTTCCTTGATGCCGCCCACAGGCAGCACACGTCCACGAAGGGTGATTTCACCGGTCATGCAGGTATCGCCGCGCACGGAGCGTCCGGTAAGCGCGGAAACGAGCGCGGATACCAGCGTCACACCGGCAGAAGGACCGTCCTTGGGGGTAGCTCCGGCAGGCACATGAATATGAATGTCCAGCTTCTGTGAGAACTCTGGATCAATGCCCAGTTCTCTGGCATGGGAACGGGCATAGGTCACGGCCGCCTGAGCGCTTTCCTTCATGACATCGCCGAGCTGACCGGTCAGAAGCAGTCCGCCCTTGCCCTGCATGGTGCTTACCTCAATGTGCAGCACCTCGCCGCCGGCCTGCGTCCATGCCAGCCCCAGCGCCACGCCGGGCAGAAGTTCGGATTCCTTTTCCTCATCCAGAAAACGGGGAGCGCCGAGCAGCTTGCCCACCATGGCAGGCGTGACAACAAAGGGAGGCTTTTCCCCCTCCGCCTTGCGTCGCGCCAGCTTGCGGCAGACGGAGCCGAGCTCGCGTTCCAGTCCGCGCAGTCCGGCTTCCCGGGTATAGCCGCGGATGATCCTGGCTATGGCGTTGTCGCGGAAGACGATGTCGTCCTCTTTGAGTCCGTTCTCGGCGATCTGCCTCCTGAGCAGGTACTTACGCGCTATGGCCTGCTTTTCCTGCTCGGTGTAGCCGGAAAGATGGATGATCTCCAGGCGGTCCAGAAGCGCGGCAGGAATCGTGTCGAGCTGATTGGCCGTGCACAGAAACAGCACCTTGGAAAGATCGAACTCCAGATTCAGATAGTGATCGCTGAAATGGGAATTCTGTTCCGGATCCAGTGCTTCCAGCAGCGCCGATGCGGGATCACCGCGGAAATCGTTGCCGAGCTTGTCTATTTCATCCAGCACGATGACCGGATTGCGGGTACCGGCCTGACGTATGGCCTGTATGATGCGGCCGGGCATGGCGCCGATGTAGGTACGGCGATGCCCACGGATTTCTGCCTCGTCGCGCATGCCGCCGAGAGAAATCCTCTGGAACTTGCGCCCGAGGGCTCTGGCAATGGAGCGACCGAGAGAAGTCTTGCCCACGCCGGGAGGCCCCACGAAGCAGAGCACCGGCCCCTTGGAGTCGGGATTCAGCTTGCGTACGCTCAGAAATTCGAGAATGCGATCCTTGATCTTGTCCAGACCGAAATGATCCTCATTCAGGATTTCCGCGGCCTTGACGATGTCAAGACGATCGCGCGACATCTTTTTCCACGGCAGCTCGGCCAGAAGGTCAAGATAGGTACGGACAACCGTGGCCTCGGCGGAGTCTCCGTTCATCGAGGCAAGGCGACGGAGCTGCTTGTCGGCCTCACGTCTGGCGTCAGCGGGCAGCGAGGCCTTTTCAATGGCCTTTCTGATGTTTTCGTTTTCATCGTCGCTGTCACCGTCGCCGAGTTCCTTGTGAATGGCCTTGAGTTGTTCACGAAGAAAATAATCCTTCTGCGCCTTGTCCATGCCTTCGCGGGCCATGCTCTGAATGCGGGCCTGCATGGTGGCGACCTCCACCTCACGGATGAGGTGCCGGTTCACAAGACGCAGGCGCTCCACAGGATCAAGGCATTCGAGAAGACTCTGCGCCTCGTCCACGCGCAGACGCATATTGGCGGCAATGATGTCGGCAAGCCTTCCCGGATCGTTCACGGAGTTCAGCACTCCCATGATCTCTCCGGCAGGAAGGCCTCGCAGATGAAGAATCCTGTCGCTCTGCTCACGGGCGGCGCGCATCATGGCCTCAAGTTCCACATCGGAAACTTCGCTGCGCTGTTCCTCAAGCACGCGGATGCGGGCCAGCATGATGGGCCCGTTGTTGTCGAACTCCTCCACATGCGCACGCGTCAGCCCCTGAACGAGCAGCTTCACCTGCCCGTCGTTCATCTTGATCATGCGCAGTATCATGACCACGGAGCCGACATCGTGAATATCTTCGGGCGCAGGATTTTCCACGGAATCGTCGCGCTGGGCGCAGAGCAGCAGATATCTGTTGCCGTTCAGCGCAAACTCCACGGTCTCCATGGCCTTTTCACGGTTTTCAAACAGCGGCACTATCATGGAGTTGAAAACCACGCTGTCCCTGAGGGGCAGCACCGGCAGCACGGAGGGAATGGCAGGCGTGAGTTCCTCGGCATCGCCGGAGGAATCGTCTTCCGAGGAGCCGTCTCCGTCGCCAGGCCGCTCTTCTCCGGGCTCGTTCGACATGCCGTCGCGAGCTTCCACAGACGAGGAAAACTCCTCCTTCTGTTCCAAGAGATCGTTGTTATCTTCTTCCGGCAGTGCGGAAAGCGTTTTTTGCGTATCGCTCATGCTATCCTCATTCGGGCAGAACCCGTACATTCCGTTTCGTCGCTTCACAAGCGGCGGTCCTGCGTCATGCTGAACGCCGCATCGGAAGTAATGATCACATGATCGTGCAGAAACAGCCCCAGATGCCGGAGCGCCAGGGCTATGCGTCCCGTCAGCGCTCTATCCTCCTGCGACGGCAGATGATTTCCGCCGGGATGGTTATGCATAAGGACCAGACTGCTTGCATGGTTCCGGACCATGAGTTCCACGATTTCAAGGGGTTCGAGAGCAACATGATCGGAAGATCCATGACGAATCCTCTTAAAGATAAGCAGCCTGTTCTGTTTGTCCAGAAGTGCGGCCCACACTTCCTCATCCGTGCAGTGCTTCAGGCGCTGCCGCCCCATGTCCACAATGTCGGACAAGGTGACGGACGGTTTTCTTTGTACGTTGCTTTCCGAGGCACGGGCAATGATTTCCCGAAGAAGAGAAAGAAAACTATCAACGGCCGGACCGCAGCCTTCCACGCGTGCCAGCTCTTCGGGAGCTGCGGCAAGAAGCGCGTCGAATCCGCCGAAGGTGGTCAGCAGGCGCTTGGCAAGAAGCTTATTGTCCCGGCGCATGTACACACAGCCGAGGGCAAGTTCCAGCACCTCGTAATCCGGCATGGCATGAGGATCGGCAAGAAAACGTTCTCTCAGCCTTTGTCTGTGTCCGGCACGAAGATCGGCTTCGGAAGCAGGCACGGCATCTTTCATGCGCTCTGCCGCTCCCTTCTGCCGTCACCGCCGGACGGAGAGAAAAGAAGAGAAAGCGTGGCCACCAGCTCTTCCATAGCCTGAAGAGGCTGTCTTGCCCCGCTTTTCACGGAAAGCTCGGCTTTCTGCAACGCCTCGAACACGCGGCACAGTCCTTCAAAGCCCAGGCGTGCGGCCAGACGCCGCTTTTCATTCTCCACGAACTGCGGAACGAACACCTTGTCGCCGGCCTGCATCTGCCAGAGCACGCGGGCCTCGCGCGCCATGAGGGTAAGCAGAGGAAAAAGCAGAGACTCGCCGCCGTCGCCCTCGCGCAGAAGCGTTTTCCACACCGCGCGGACGTTGCCGTTTTCCAGCTGGCGTATCACATCAAAAATAACGGCTTCCGGCGTGAACTCCGTCATCTGACGCACGAGAGAAACATCCACGGAGCCGTCGGCAGAGGCGAGATACATCTGCTCAAGAACGCCCCGCACTGCCGAAGCGTCGGGAATGAGCATTTCGGAAAGCACGTTGAGCGCATCGGGCGTCATGCGCAGCCCCATGGAGGAAGCCTGCTTCTGAATATACTGCCGGAGAGAACGCGCCTCTATGCCGGCCGAACGCCACACCCACTTTCTGCTGTCGGCAAAGGCAAGACACTTGAGCTTGGCCACATGAGCCGGCAGCTTGGGCTGCCCCTTCTCCCAGGGGCTTTCAAGACAAAATATCGGAAGAACGCCGGGACGGGGCGTACCGAGGGAAGCGGACAGCTTTTTCCAGACATCCGCAGGAAGCTGCTGCGCGCCGCGCACGATGAGTACCCTCCTGCGTCCGTCCATCGAAAGCAGAGTCAGCGCATCCCAGAATCGGCGATCCAGCCCTTCGTCGGCCCAGAACGTCTGAACATCAATCCGGGCGGCATTCCCTTCTGCCGAAAAGAGCGGCGCAAGCAGCTCCCGATCCAAGTAATCGCGCAGAAAGGCGGCGTCGGGGCAGATGCAGAAAAAGAAGCCGGGGCTGTCCATACCAATCTCCGGAAGGATTCTCAGAACTTCTGCTGCATACGATCCAGAGCCCGGCGAAGGGCTTCCTTCAGACCGTCGCGAACAACGCTGGCCTCATCCACGGTTTCAAAAGTGTCGGTATAGGAAATCACGCCGGAACGCCACACCACCGTGCCGTTCTTGCCGCTGCGGACCACAAGCTCAAGCTGAACGGTGGCATCACTGAGCAGCGTATTGTCCACCTGGTTGGAAACCGAGGATCGAACAAGGAAGCCGGGCATGTTGATGGTGAGCAGATAATCGGCATTGCCGCTGTCCACCCAGCGGGCAAGCCTGCGCAGATTGACCTCGTCGCGCGTAATGCCGCGAATATAGTACTGCACCCAAGGATACATGGTGACCTGCTCCACCTTGTCTATTCTCAGCGTCTGATTGCCGTCGCCGAGCACGCTGACGGCTCTGGAACTGCCGGAAGAGAATCCGTCCAGCTCATATCCGCAGCCGCCGACGCACAGGCCCAGACAGCAGACAGCCGCCGCAGCCAGTCCTTTCCATGTTCCCCAGTTCTTTATCATCGGGCATTCCTTCATCACGGCACGATAGGCAGGCAGAGGCCTTTTTACGGAACCGCGTTCCGCAAGGCCTCTGCCCTTCTGCCGTCTCAATTTCCCGAAGGAGGGAAGAAATCCCCTCCTTCGGGCTATCTTCCCGGCGGCAGGCCGGGAACGTCATTTCTGAATGGAAGGTTATCCGGCCACCACGTTGACCAGCTTGCCGGGAACAACGATGACCTTGCGCACCGTCTTGCCGGCAATATGGTTCTGGATGGACCGTTCGGCAAGAGCGGCCTTTTCAAGATCCTCGCGGGAGGCATCGGCAGGCACTTCCACCTTGCCGCGCAGCTTGCCGTTCACCTGAACAACCACGGTGATCACGTCGCGCTTCAGAGCTTCTTCGCTCCAGGAAGGCCAGCGCACGTCGTCGAGGGAATCGGCATGGCCGATTTCCTGCCAGACTTCCTCGCACATATGCGGCGTGAACGGGAACAGCATGACAAGCACGGTGGCCATGGCGGAGGAAAGCGCCGTACGGCCTTCTTCCGTGGCGGAAAGTTCCTCGCGATACTGGTTCACCGCGTTGACGAGTTCCATGATGGCGGCAATGGCGGTATTGAACTGATTGCGTTCGGCAATGTCCTCTCCCACCTTCTTCACCGTGGCATGCTCGCTCATGCGCAGGGCGCGGATGGCATCGCTGGCCGCAGGCGACAGATCGGAGCAGGCGGCGACGGGCTTCAGCACGGACTGCATTTCGGAGAACATACGCCACACGCGGCTCACGAAACGATACGCGCCTTCAATGCCGCTGTCGCTCCAGTCGAAATCACGTTCCGGCGGAGCGGCGAACAGGCAGAACAGACGCACCGTATCGGCGCCGTACTTCTGCACCATGGCGTCGGGATCGACGATGTTGCCCTTGGACTTCGACATCTTGCTGCCGCCGAGCAGCACCATGCCCTGGGTGAGCAGGTTGGTGAAAGGCTCGTCCATATCGGCGGGCAGATAGCCGAAATCACGCAGCATCTTGGTGAAGAAACGCGAATAGAGAAGATGCAGAATGGCATGTTCCACGCCGCCGATGTACTGATCGACGGGCATCCAGTACCGGAGCGCATCCATGTCAAACGGCGCATCTTCCTTGCGGGCGGAGGTATAACGGGCAAAATACCAGGAGGATTCCACAAAGGTATCCATCGTGTCCGTTTCACGACGCGCAGGACCGCCGCAGCAGGGGCATACGGTTTCCACGAAGGAAGGCGTTTCCGGCAGAGGCGAACGGCCGTCGTCGCAGGTCTTCACGTCCAGCGGCAGACGCACGGGAAGATCTTCGATCTTCACGGGCTGCACGCCGCACTTTTCGCAGTAGACCACGGGGATGGGAGCGCCCCAGTAACGCTGACGGGAAATGTTCCAGTCGCGCAGGCGATAGTTGACCGTGGCGCGGCCCTTGCCCGTCTCTTCCAGCTTCCTGATGATGGCAGCCTTGCCCTCTTCGTTGGGCATGCCCGTGAACTCGCCGGAATTCACCAGAACGCCGGGCTCCACAAAGGCTTCCGTCATGGTGGCGGGATCAAGTTCCTGACCTTCGGGGCTGACCACGACCTTGAGGCCGATGCCGAACTTGTGGGCGAAGTCGAAGTCGCGCTGATCGTGGGCGGGCACGGCCATGACCGCGCCGGTACCGTAATCGGCCAGCACGAAGTTGCCCAGCCAGATGGGAATGCGGTCGCCGGTGAAGGGATTGAGGCAGTAGGCGCCGGTGAACACGCCGTCCTTTTCCAGCGTTTCCGACTGACGGTCCAGACGGTCCATATTGCGGGTACGTTCGATGAACGCACGGATTTCCGCCTCGTTCTCACGACCGGCAATGAGGGATTCCACAAGGGGATGCTCGGGAGCCAGCGTCATGAAGGTCACGCCGAAGAGCGTATCCGCTCTCGTGGAGAACACGCGGATTTCCCCTTCGCGGCCTTCCAGCTTGAACACGATTTCCGCACCGGTGGAACGGCCGATCCAGTTGTGCTGCATGGTGAGCACGCGGGCGGGCCAGCCGTTTTCAAGCTTCTTCAGGTCGGCCAGGAGCTCGTCGGCATACGCCGTGATGCGGAAGAACCACTGCGTCAGATCCTTCTGCTCCACATCGGAGTCGCAGCGCCAGCACTTGCCGTCGATGACCTGTTCATTGGCCAGCACGGTATGGCAGCTCGGGCACCAGTTCTGAGGAGCCTTCTTGCGGTAGACAAGGCCCTTCTCCAGACACTTGAGAAAGAATTCCTGTTCCCAGCGATAATATTCGGGACGGCAGGTGGCCACTTCCCTGCGCCAGTCATAGGAGTATCCCATGCGCTGCAGCTGGGCGCGCATGTTGTCGATATTGGAATACGTCCACTTCGCAGGATGCGTCCCGTGCTTGATGGCGGCGTTTTCCGCAGGCAGACCGAAGGCGTCCCAGCCGATGGGATGCAGCACGTTGTAGCCCTGCAGACGGCGGAAACGCGCCATGACGTCGCCGATGGAATAGTTGCGGACATGGCCCATATGAATGTTTCCCGAAGGATACGGGAACATTTCCATGAGAAAATACTTGGGCTTGGAAGAATCCACGTCGCAGTTGAACGAGCCTTTTTCAGCCCAGATCTTCTGCCACTTCTCTTCCAGCGCATGAGGATCATAACGAGACGAAAGTGCCATTTCTGTTCCTTGAAGCTTCGGGCTTGCGCCCGCTGTACTGGTATCGGAGCGTTCAGGATCTGCGGATCAGCCGCGGGCCCGGAGTTCGCCCTTGTCCACTGCCCTGCTGACGGCGTCGAGGATGCCGTTGACGAACGTATGCGAGCGGGTATCGCCGTACTGCTTGTCGATTTCCAGAGCCTCGTTCATGGAGACTCTGGCCGGGACGTCGGCGCGATACAGCATTTCATACACGCCGAGACGCAGCAGATTCAGTTCCACACGCCCCACACGGTCAAGACGCCAGTTGCGGGCGAAACGTTCGATGACCGCATCCAGCTCATCGCGATGCTGCCATACGCCGAACACGAGTTCCCAGGCGAATCCGGCAGGCTCTCCGTCCTGTTCCAGGGCCTCGTCCTGACGGGGCACGGCAAGAAAGGCGGCCTTGAGCTGTTCCACGGAAGTGCTTTCCAGAAATTCCTGGCCGTACAGAGCCTGAAAGGCCAGCAGACGCTGGGCACGACGAGAGGGTTCTTTCACGCCCATCAGATCTGCTCCATGACACGGATGGTTTCCACAACGGCGGCGGCGGTTTCCGCTCCCTTGTTGCCCACATGGGCGCCGGCGCGTTCAATGGCCTGTTCCAGGGTATCGCAGGTCAGCAGACCGAAGCCCACGGGCAGACCGGCCTGCAGGGAAACCTGCGCAATGCCCTTGGAGGCTTCGGCGCAGACATAGTCGAAATGAGGGGTGCTGCCGCGGATGACCGCACCGAGAGCAATGATGCCGTTGTACTGGGAGAAGGCGGCCAGCTTCTTGCACACGATGGGCAGCTCGTAGGCGCCGGGCACACGAACCACGGTGATGTCGTCCTGAGAGGCACCGTGACGGGTCAGATAGTCGATGGCGCCCTCCACCAGATGCTGAACGATGAAATCGTTGAATCTCGACGCCACAATGGCGATCTTCAGGCCCTGGGCATTGAGCTGTCCTTCTATGGTCTTGACGGAATACATAATTTCCTCACTCAGTCTTGGGGCATACCCGCCGGAGCAGGTGGCCCATTTTTTCTTTCTTCGTCAGCAGATAATCTTCATTGTAGCGGCCGGGCTCCTGTTCGATGGGCACACGTTCCACAATGTCGAGTCCGTATCCTTCCAGTCCCACGATCTTGGTGGGATTGTTGGTCAGAAGACGGAGACTGCGGATGCCGAGATCGACCAGAATCTGGGCGCCGACGCCATAATCGCGCAAATCGGGCCGGAAGCCAAGACGAATATTCGCCTCCACCGTATCCAGTCCCTGCTCCTGCAGGGCATAGGCCTTGATCTTGTTGGCAAGACCGATTCCCCGCCCTTCCTGACGCATGTAGAGCAGAACGCCGCGCCCTTCCTTTTCTATCTGGCACAGCGCCGCCGCGAGCTGACCGCCGCAGTCGCAGCGCATGGACCCGAACACATCGCCGGTCAGACATTCGCTGTGCACACGAACGAGCACCGGCTCATCCGTGGACACGTCGCCCTTCACCAGGGCCACATGGGTGCGTCCGTCCACGGCATTTTCGTAGGCAATGATGCGGAAATTTCCGTACTTCGTGGGCATGGAGGCTTCGGCCGCCCGCCTGACCGCCACTTCGCCGTGTTCCAGACGCCAGCGGATGATGTCCTTGTTGGCGGCGATGTGCAGTCCGTGCCGCTCGGCAAATTCCTCAAGATCGGGCATACGGGCCATCGTTCCGTCGTCCTTCATGATCTCGCAGATAACGGCGGCCTCCTTCAGTCCGGCCAGACGGCAGAGATCCACGCTGCCCTCGGTCTGTCCGGCGCGGGTGAGCACGCCCCCCTCTCTGGCACGAAGGGGAAACATGCAGCCGGGAGTGACGAGATCCTGCGGCCTTGCGCCGTCGGCCACGGCAACCTGCACGGTATGAGCGCGACCGGCCGCGGAAATCGGCGGAAATTCTCCGACTCTGGCATCGATGGACACGGTGAAGTTGGTACCGAATCTCGAACCGTTGCGCCGCGACATGAGCGGAAGTTCCAGCGCGTCGGCGCGTTCCGCAGAAAGGGAAAGACAGATGAGACCTCTCCCCTCGCGGGACATGAAGTTGATGACTTCAGGGGTCACGAACTCGGCGGCGACAACAAGATCGCCTTCATTCTCGCGGTCTTCATCGTCCACAAGAATGATCATTCTGCCCTTTCTCAAATCGTCAAGGGCTGTTTCCACACTGCACAGGGGCATACGGTATCCTTACTTACAGGCCGAAGCCGTTACGGCGAAGAAAGTCCATGGTCACGCGCTCCTCGCGGGGCGCTCCGTCACCGGCATAGGGCTGCATGAGGTGCTTCACATACTTGCCGATGATGTCCGTTTCCAGATTGACGGCAGAACCCGGACGCCAGACGGCCACCGTCGTCACGCGCCACGTTTCGGGAATGATATTCACTTCCAGAAAGCCGGGGCCGCAGTCGTTGACGGTAAGACTGATGCCGTCCAGCGTTACGGAGCCCTTGGACACGATCTGCGTGCTCCACTCCGGATCAAAGGCCAGCCGGACACAGCGGGACTGCCCCACGGGACGCACGCTCTCCACGCGGGCCACGGTATCCACATGGCCGCTCACGATATGACCGCCGAAACGTTCTCCCAGCAGCATGGCCCGCTCCATGTTCACGAGCGACCCGACGCCGAGTCCGCCGAGATTGGAGCAGGACAGCGTTTCTGCTGATGCAAACGCCGTGAACGACGGCCCGGTAGGAATCCAGGTCTCCATCGTGAGGCAGACGCCGTTGCAGGCGACGGACTCACCGATCTCAGGTGCAGGCCACGCAAAAAGCGGATGAAAACGGAAGAGTATGTCGCCGCCGCGCTTCTCCACGGCCTCGACGCGGCCCTGACCTTCCACAAGTCCGGTAAACATGATCAGCCTCTGTCAGCTCGAAAATAAAGATGGATGTCGCCGTCCAGCACGGCCGTCTTCACCACGCGCATGCGCAGGGCATCGTCCATACTGTCGGCCGTCCGTCCGGAAAACACGGGCGTCGCATCGGCATCACCGAGAATGGTGGGGGCAAGATGCAGATGATATTCATCCACCAGACCGCGCTCAAGCAGAGAAAGCGCAAGCCTTCCCCCGCCCTCGCAAAGCACATAGAGGCAGTTTTCCTGTTCCCTCAGCGCCGTAAGAACCTGCTCCACATCCAGCGCATGGGTTCCGGCGGGACAGTCCACTCCGTACACCCGGGCTCCCCTGCTCCTGAGCGCGGCGGCTGAGGGAGACGCCGCCTGAGCGGCCGTGCTGAAGAACACGCAGTCTCCGGGCCTTTCCTCGAGAAGATGACAGGTGGATTCGGCGCCGGGCAAGCGGGAGGTCATCACCGCGGCCAAAGGCTGACGCTGGGCGTTTGCGGTTCTGGCCGTAAGGCGGGGATTATCCAGAAGGAACGTGTTGCCGCCCACAAGAACGGCGCCACCGGCGCGGCCGATGTTTTCGCGAAGGCGCATGACCTCCTCATGGGAGGCTCTGTTGGAAATGCGCTGAGAGCGACCGGCTCTCGTGGCGATGCGGCCGTCAAGCGTGGATGCCATCTTGAGAATGACGTAGGGACGCTTCGTCGTCTGCCAGACCACGAAGTCCGCGATCTGATCCCGGCACTCCTGCTCCAGAACGCCCATTTCCACTTCCACGCCGTGAGCGCGCAAAAACTCCGCGCCGCCGGAAGCCTGCACATTCACGTCGGGCATGCCGATCACTACATGAGGGATGCCGGCGTCCAGAATGGCTTTCGTGCAGGGAGGCGTCTTTCCCTGATGATTGCACGGCTCCAGCGTGACGTACAGCGTGCAGAGGGAAGGATCAATGCCCTTTTCCCGGGCATCGCGCAGACAGTTCACCTCGGCGTGAGCCTGACCGAACACCTCGTGCCAGCCTTGGGCCACAATGTTGCCGTCGCGCACCAGTACCGCGCCCACCGTGGGATTGGGGGCCGTGCTCCAGCGTCCCCTTTCGGCCAGCTCAAGCGCCGCGCGTATGAACTCTTCGTGCTGATTCACGATATGCCTCCTTCCTTTTCGTCGCTCACGGAATCTTCCTTCTCCACCTGTGCCACATCCTCCTGCCCATGCGGCAGATGAAGTACTTCCACCCCCGCCTCGGCAAGCATGCTCTTGGAAAGATCGTCAGGATAGTTCTCGGAGACCCATATTCTCTTCACACCGCAGTTGATCAGCATTTTCGCGCAGATGAAGCAGGGATAGGTCGTGCAGAAAAGCTCCGCGCCCCGCAGGGAAATGCCGTGTACCGCAGCCTGAATAATGACGTTCTGCTCGGCGTGAATGCCGCGGCAAATCTCATGCCGCTGCCCCGAAGGAATGCCGAGCGAGGCACGAAGACAGCCCACTTCAAGGCAGTGCGGCACGCCGGAGGGCGCGCCGTTGTATCCTGTGGCAAGAATACGCCGATCAAGCACGGCCACCGCCCCCACCTTTCTTCTCAGACAGGTGGAGCGTTCCGCCACAAGATAGGCGATATCCATGAAATATCTCGGCCAGCTGGCCCGGCCTCCCTGTGCCATACAACCTCCCGTTTATGACGGGAAACTATCACGTGCAAATGCTGAAAACAAGAAAAAGGCGGTTCTGCGCACGTGCGGCACGCAGAACCGCCCCGTCATTTACCAGGCAAAAAGCGGGAACTGGCAGGCAAAAGCCTCAACCTCGGCCCGGATGTCGCCGAGGCGGCTTTCATTGGTGGTATTGGACAGCACGTCCACAATCCAGGCACCGACCTTTTCCATGTCCTTTTCCTTCATGCCGCGAGTGGTGAGCGCCGCCGTGCCGAGACGCACGCCGGAGGTGATGAAGGGAGAACGGGTTTCAAAGGGAACCGTGTTCTTGTTGACCGTAATGCCGGCAAGATCAAGCGCATGTTCGGCATCCTTGCCGGTGATGTCTCTGTCGGACAGATCAAGCAGCATGAGATGGTTGTCGGTACCGCCGGAAACCAGCTTGTAGCCGGCATCGGTCAGGCAGCGGGCAAGCACTTCGGCGTTCTTGAGGATCTGAGACTGATATTCCTTGAACTCGGGACGGAGAGCCTCGCCCAGAGCCACAGCCTTGGCCGCGATCACATGCATGAGCGGGCCGCCCTGCATGCCGGGGAACACCTTGCTGTTGATGCTCTTGCCGTACTCCTCGCCGCGGCTGGTCAGAATCATGCCGCCGCGCGGACCGCGCAGGGTCTTGTGCGTCGTGGTGGTGGTGATATCCGCCCAGGGGAGCGGAGAAGGATGAAGGCCTGCCGCCACAAGACCGGCGATGTGAGCCATGTCCACCATGAGCTTGGCCCCTACTTCATCGGCGATCTTGCGGAAACGCTCGAAGTCGATGATACGGGAATAGGCGCTGGCGCCGGCAACAATGAGGGCGGGACGGCATTCGCGAGCCGTTTTTTCCAGCTCATCGTAGTCGATGCGGCCCGTTTCACGGTTCACACCGTACGGAACGAAGTGGTAGGAACGTCCGGAAAAGTTCACGGGACTGCCGTGGGTAAGATGACCGCCGTGAGAAAGATCCATGCCCATGACGGTATCGCCCGGATTGATGAGGGCAAGATACGCGGCCATATTGGCCTGGCTGCCCGCATGAGGCTGCACGTTGGCATAGTCGCAGCCGAAAAGCTCCATGGCTCTGTCACGGGCAAGATTTTCCACGACATCCACATATTCGCAGCCGCCGTAATAACGCTTTCCCGGATAGCCTTCGGCATACTTGTGCGTCATGATGGAGCCCTGCGCCTCGCGCACGGCAACGGATACAAAGTTCTCCGAAGCGATAAGCTCAAGCTTGCTTACCTGACGGCGGGATTCCTTCCAGATGGCGTCTGCGACCTCGGGGTCGCGCAAGATCAGTTCGTCCATGATTTTCCGTTCCTGAAAATTGAGGGCCGGAACCCCGGCCCTGCAGATTAAGCGGTAAACTTCTTCAGCACAAGGCTGGCATTGGTGCCGCCGAAGCCGAAGGAATTTATCATGACATAGCGGGGATCGAGCTTCTTCGAACCTCCGCCCATGTAATTGAGATCACACTCGGGATCAGGCGTTTCCTGATTGATGGTGCCGGGCACCATGCCGGTGTCCAGCGAAAGAGCAGCAAATACGCTGGCCACGCCGCCGGAAGCGCCGAGCAGATGACCGATCTGCGACTTCACGGCCGTGACGGCCAGATTCTTCGCATGATCGCCGAAGACTTCGTGCATGGCCTTGGTTTCTGCAGCGTCGTTGGCGTGCGTGGAGGTACCGTGCGCGCTGATGTGGTCGATGGCTTCAGGAGTCAGACCCGCATCGGCCAGAGCATTGCGCATGCTGGCGGCCATGCCTTCGCCGGTTTCCAGAGGGGCCACCATGTGGTGGGCGTCGTCGGAAGCGCCGAAGCCCACGACTTCCGCGTAGATCTTCGCGCCGCGGGCCTGCGCGTGCTCGAGGGTTTCGAGCATGAGCATGCCGGCGCCTTCGCCCATGATGAAGCCGCCGCGACCGGCGTCAAAGGGACGGGAAGCCTTTTCAGGCTCGTCCTGATGCGCCGTGCAGAGGGCCTTCATCGAGGTGAAGCCGGAAATGCCCATTTCCGTGATGGTGGATTCGGCGCCGCCGGTGATGACGGCATCGGCACGACCGAGCACAAGCTGGTCATAGGCGCTGCCGATGGCATGCAGAGCCGAGGCACAGGCGCTGGTGGAAACCACGTTGATGCCCTTCGCCCCGGTGAAAATAGCCACCTGACCAGGCGCCATGTTGGAAATCAGCATGGGGATGTAGAAGGGAGATACGCGGTTGGGACCGGAGGTACGCAGCTTTTCGTGGAAATCTTCGATGGTCTTGAGGCCGCCGAGACCGACGCCGAGCACTACGCCCACGCGATGGGCATTGCTTTCGTCGATCTTCAGACCGGAGTCGGCCACGAGCTGCATGCCGGCACAGACGGCGAACTGGCAGAACCGGTCCATCTTGCGGCACTGTTTGGCCGGAATGAATTCTTCCGGCTGGAAATCCTTAACTTCGCCCGCGATATGCGTAGGGAATTCGGTGGAATCAAACTGAGTGATGTGACCAATGCCGGACTTGCCGGCAAGGAGGGCCTCCCAGCTGCTCTCAAGGTTGGTACCCAGAGGAGTGATGGCGGAAAGGCCGGTGATGACAATGCGCTTACGATCCACGCGGAACAACTCCATATAAAGGTGACGGGAAAAAGTTCCCTGCACGAGGAAACGCAAAATACCGCAGAAGCGACTTCATCGCCTCTTTCCGCCCGGAAGCGGAAAATCCGGCATTCTCCGCAGGCCTCTCCTCCCGCGGAACGTCCGCCAGGGAACCGTCTCGGCCCGGAACGATCACGAGCCTTCAGAGTGGATTTGCCTGTAAGGCTGCGCTCCCCTGCCGGAAATCCCCTTCCGGACAGGGCGCATGTGTCCGCTGACGCGGCCACCGTGCGATCCGCATTTCATGCGAAACCGCTCTAAACTCGAATACGCCGGGGAACACGAAGCTCCCCGGCATCTTCATGAAAACAAGATGAAAGGAAGTAAAAACTTACTTCTGCTTGCTTTCGATATAGTTGATGGCGTCCTTGACCTTCAGGATCTTCTGGGCGTCTTCGTCGGCGATTTCCACGCCGAAGGCTTCTTCGAAGGCCATGATAAGTTCGGTAAGATCAAGAGAGTCGGCGCCCAGATCTTCGATGAAGGAAGCTTCGGGGGTCACTTCTTCTTCAGAAAGCTGAAGCTGTTCGACAATGATCTGCTTAACTTTATCTTCAACGGCGGCCATGGTTCCCTCCAGGGGGTGTTTCAGGTTTCTACTTCCGACCGGACCGGATGTCCGGCTTTACCTACAACAGAGAGAAAACAACGCTCTCCTCCGCTCAAAAACGGATGAGACCGGCATTTTCGAAATATCCTCAGCAGTACATGCCGCCGTTGACGGCGATGACCTGCCCGGTGATGTACGCGGCCTTGTCGGAGGCAAGGAAAGCCACGGCGTCGGCCACATCCTGCGCAGAGCCGAGACGGCCCAGAGGAATGGCGGAAACATAAGCTTTTCTTACTTCTTCGGCAAGCGATGCCGTCATGTCCGTTTCGATGAAACCGGGAGCCACGGCGTTCACGGTTACGGAACGGCTGCCCAGTTCCTTGGCGGCGGACTTGGTCATACCGATGAGTCCGGCCTTGGCGGCGGAATAGTTGATCTGACCGGCATTGCCCATCTGACCGACGACGGAGGAAATATTGATGATGCGGCCGTCGCGCTGACGGGTCATGATCTTGGCGGCTTCGCGCAGGAAAAGGAAGGCGCCGCGAAGATTGGTGTTGACCACGGCGTCAAAGTCCTCATCCTTCATGCGCAGAACCAGCGTGTCGCGCGTGATGCCGGCATTGTTCACCAGCACGGAAAGATGCACCTTGCCCTTGATTTCTTCGGCAAAGAAACGGCTTACGGCTTCGGAGTCGCCGGAATCCAGACAGAAGGCCCGGGCGCTGCCGCCGGCGGCCTCAATGTCGGCCACGGTCTGCTGCGCCGCTTCCGGACGGCTCACATACGTGAAGTATATCTGATACCCTGCGGCGGCGAGAGTAAGCGCCACAGTGCGGCCGATGCCGCGGGAACCGCCGGTAACCAGCGCGGTAGGGGTAAGATCGCTCATGCTCATGCTCCTGATTGGGAGAATACTAAGCGTTTTCCGGGGAAATGACAACGGAGAAACTAGGCCAGAAGTGCGGAACCCCAGGTCATGCCGCCGCCGAAGCTGGTCAGCAGGACCTTCATGCCCGGTTTGAGAACGCCTGCCTGACGCGCGTCTTCCATGGCAACGGGGAGCGTGGCCGCAGACGTGTTGCCGTAATGCTGCACATTGGCGAACACACGGCTTTCATCCAGGCCCAGGCGTTCGCCCACGGCACTGATGATTCTCATGTTGGCCTGATGAGGAATGAAGAGATCGAGGTCGTCCAGAGAAAGGCCGTTGCGCTCGAGAATGCGCAGACTCTCCTCCGTCATGCTGCGGACGGCATGCTTGAATACCGCCATGCCCTGCATGGAAATGAACCAGTCCGGGCCTATGGTATCGCCTTCGCTGATCCGGCAGGCGGAGCCGCCTCCGATCTTGATGAGTTCGTGGAGAGAGCCGTCGGAAGAGCAGACGACATCGCGAAGGCGCCACAAAGCGCCCTTGTCGGAAGAACGAAGCACCACGGCTCCGGCGGCATCGCCGAACAGCACGCAGGTCGTGCGGTCCTTGAAATTGGTACGGCGGCTCAGCGCTTCGGCAGCCACGAGAAGCACCACGGCATCCGGATGGCTGGCCACGGCATTTCTGGCAAGCTCCAGACCGTACACAAAGCCGGTGCAGGCCGCATTGAAATCCAGACACATGACGTCCCCCGTCCGGCCGCTCGCCGTTGAAAGGCCGAGCTTTCCCGCAATGACGCAGGCCGTGCTGGGGCAGAGATAGTCGGGAGTACAGGTCGCCACGAAAATATGCGTGACTTCCTCCGGCGAGATTCCGGCCATGTCGAGAGCGGCGCGTGCCGCCTCCACACCGCAGTCGGAAGCATCGGTACCGTCTTCGAGAATGTGGCGTTCCTTGATTCCCGTTCTGGTGGTGATCCACTCATCGGACGTATCCACCAGTTTTTCCAGATCCTGATTGGTGATGACGCGGGGCGGGATGCAGGAGCCGAGTCCGCAAATGTAGCAGGAATGATTCATGAAGAAGTCCGGACACAGCCGCCTGAGAGCGGCAGTCGTACCTTTTGGCAGAGCGCAGGGCCGTAAGGCCCCGCCTCTGAAAGAAGCCGCGCATTTTCCGCAGAGGGACGAAGCGGCTGGCGGTGCATCCGGCCAGAGGGCTTAACCGCCCCGGCAGAACGCACTGTACGGACACAAGACGTGACGTCACGCGCTTTCTTCCGAAAAACGGCAGAAAAGAACGTGCCGGGGGCGCCGAAGGCGCCTCCGGATACATTCCGGCAAAATCGGTAGTCCGTCACGTCGGGCGGCGAACATCCGCCGCCGTCCACACGTACCGCAGGCTCGCTTGAACGCGATCCGTACGGTGAAAAACATGATAAGAACTATACGCTGCGGCCGTAACTGGTCAGCTCCTCATTGGCGCTGATCGTTTCCACGAGGCGCTGCTGCGTTCCCTTGACCACATAGGTGTTGGCCATGGTGACAGCGCTGGTGATGGCCTTGGCGTTGGACTTTCCGTGACACACGATGGCAATGCCCTTCAGACCGAGCAGAGGCGCACCTCCGTATTCGGCGTAGTCCACCATCTTCTTGAAGTTCTGGAAGGCCTTCATGGAAAGGAAGGCGCCCAGCTTGGGAAGAACTCCGTTGTTGAGAAGTTCCCTTTTCAGAAGATGGGTCAGCGAAGAGGCCAGCCCCTCACTCAGCTTGAGGGCGATATTGCCCACGAAGCCGTCGCAGACGGCGACGTCGATATTGCCGGTGAACAGATCTCTGCCCTCGGCATTACCGATGAAGTTGAGATTGGAGGCCTGCTTGAGCAGCTCGTAGCTGTTCTTGACCAGCGTATTGCCCTTACCTTCTTCCTCGCCGATGCTCAGAATGCCGACGCGCGGATCCTCGTAGCCGAGGATATCCCTGACGAACGTGGCGCCCATGAGCGCGAACTGAAAAAGATGGTGAGGACGGCACTCCACGTTGGCCCCCACGTCCAGAAGAAGCATGGGAGACTTTTCCGTAGGAATCACGGAAGCCAGAGCAGGACGTTCAACCCCGGGAATACGGCCGAGAATGAACATGCCGCAGGCATAGGCTGCACCGGAATGACCGGCGCTGATGAAAGCGTCGGCCTGCCCCTGGCGAACCAGTCTGCACGCCACCTGCATGGAAGAATCCTTTTTGGTACGCAGGATTTCAGAGGGCTTGTCGGTCATCTCCACCAGCTGCGTGGCGTTGACGATCTCGTAAAGCTCGCCCTCCTCTTCCTGAACGGAGAGTTCGGCAATGATCTTGCGGATCTCTTCCTCGATACCGACGAGGATCACTTTGGCGCCCGTGTTCCGAGCAGCCTGAAGTGCGCCGGGAACGACTACGGAGGGGCCGAAGTCCCCTCCCATAGCGTCCACGGCGAGTCTTGCGCGATTACTGCTCATCGCTCGCTACAGGTTCGACCTGGCGGCCATCATACTTACCGCAGGAAGGGCAGACGCTGTGAGGCTTGGTGGGAGCGCCGCAGGAGCAGTAGATGACGGTGGGCTTGGCCACACGATCGTGAGAACGACGCATGCACTTTTTGGAGTGGGACTTTTTGTTCTGCTGAACGGCCATGTTGTTTCTCCTTATCGCGGAAACGGGGGAATCACCCCTGATGTTTCACTTTCAGTTGACGCAGAGCAGCCAGCCGCGGATCGCCGCTGTCGCGGGAACAGCCGCAGGCACCTTCATTAAGATTCTTGCCGCACACGGGGCACAGGCCCCGACAGTCCGGCCTGCAGAGAGGCTTCACCGGCAGGGCCAGCGAAAATTCCTCCCACAAAAGCGATGCCAGATCAAGAAAAGGCGCTCCGCCTTCCCAGGTCACGGCACATTCATCCAGAAGTCCGGCAGGATCTTCCTCTTCCGGTTCGGTTTCGACGGCTGCGGGGTATTCCTCGAATTCGTCGAAGCTCTGGTTCAGCACCACAAGAGTCTCTTCCATGCAGCGGTTGCACGGCATGGCCACAGAGCCTCTGATGGTACCGCGAAGCAGACAGCCGTCCTGCTGCGGAAGCAGGAAAACCTCCGCGATGACAGGCTCAACTATGCGGCATGACAGATGATATTCCTCAATGGGCTGCATCCAGACCGCCTCGTCGGAGACAGTCAGCGAGCATCCCTGGGGGCCTATCTCATTCAGTGCAATGTGTTTAAGATCCATGCTTTACCTCTGGAAACATGACAAAATACCCACGGGGCTCCGCTTTGTCAAGTGTACAGGCGCCTCCGGGGAAGAAGGATTTTCCTTTCTTCCGGCAGAAAGAAGGCTCCCCTCTCCCCTTCCGGAGAAAGATGAAGCCTTCTTGTCCGTCGAAAATACATGGAGTCCGCAGCGCACGGCACGATCCCTGCCCGGCGGTTCTCCGGAGCGCTTTTTCCGGCCGGCTCGCCTATTTGACGGCCTTTTCGCTGAGCACCATGGCATCGTGCAGGCCGTAGCCGTCCAGCTTGCGGCGGAGAACCTGAAGATCCGCCTTGCTGCCGCGCATGAGCACCTGCACATAGTACCAGGTGGGACGGCTGGTCTTGGTCTGCGTACGGCGGGCCTTGAAACCGTCCTTGACGAGCGTATCGAACAGCGCCTGAGCCTGCTTGGACTCCTTGAAGGCAGCCACCCGCAGAACATAGTCGTACTGCGGTTCCTTGGGCTTCTGCACCTCGGGCTTCGGCTTTGCCGGGGCGGCCTTTTCCTGCGCAGCGGCGGGAACGGCAGGCTGCGTCACGGCAGGCCCTTCCGCTTCGGAAAGAACCCCTCCCGCGGCGTCGCTCTTCAGACTGGTCATGAACTGAAGTTCTTCCTTGGGAAGAATCTTCTCCTGAATATCCGCTTCGCCTCCATCCTCGGACACGGGTTCCTCGGCAAGCAGCCGGTCCAGCTCCAGAGCCTGAGGCAGGGGCATGCTGCTGCGCCCCACGATCACGCCCGACAAAAAGCTGAAACCGAGAAGCACCAGCGAAAGCACGCTCATGGTCACGAGCGCGGACGGCGTGATGTTCACGCGCCAGGCAAAGAAGCTCCGCCCTTCCGAACGCCCTTCTGCACGCGAGGAGCCGCTTCTGCGCGAAGAGGACTCGCCCTCCGCCGCGGCCGACGAAGCCGCGGCGTCCGAGCTTTCCTCCGAGGCGAAGAAAATGCTCTGCCGCCGTTCGCGGTCGCTGTTTTTTTTCGCGCTGGAGGAGGAACTGCGATAAAAGGCGTTTGCCATGACTACATGGATTCCGGAGCGCTCACGCCGAGCAGATCAAGACCGTTGGCGATGACCACGCTCACGGCGCGCAGCAGCGCCAGACGGGCCTTCATGACGTCTTCATCATCACCGCTCAGCACGGGATTGTTGGCATAATAGCTGTGCAGCTTGCCCGACAGCTCCATAAGGTAGAAGCTGATGGGATGCGCGGCACGGGCACGGGCAGCGTCTTCCACGACATTGCGGAAACGTTCCACTTCACGCAGCAGGGCCAGATCGTCCGCGGAAGTCAGAGACTTCAGCATGTCGGGCGTGCAGTGATCAGGCAGCACGACGCCGCGATCGGAGGCACGACGCAGAAGCGCGGCCACGCGGGCATGCGCATACTGCACGTAGTAGACGGGGTTTTCCATGTTGCGCTGCTTCACGAGATCCAGATCGAAATCCAGAGGACTGTCACTCTTGCGCGAAAGGAACATGTAGCGGGCGGCATCCGTACCGACGTCGTCCAGCACTTCCCGCAGCGTGACGAACTCGCCGGAGCGGGTGGACATGGCCACAGGTTCGCCGCCGCGCATGAGATTCACCATCTGGATGAGCACCACATGGAAATCGTTTTCCGGATCATGCTGCATGCAGGTGATGGCAGCCTTCATGCGGGGAACGTAACCGTGATGGTCGGCGCCCCACACGTCGATGCATTCATCGAAGCCGCGATCGAACTTGTTGGCATGATAGGCGATGTCGGAAGCGAAGTACGTCAGATAACCGTCGCTCTTGCGGAGCACGCGGTCCTTGTCGTCGCCGAACTGCTGCGTGGCGAGCCAGATGGCGTTGTCCTTGTCATAAACAAGGCCCATGGCACGCAGCTTGTCGAAGGCTTCCTCCACCTTGCCGCCGTCCACCAGGCTCTTCTCGGAGAACCACACCTGATGCTCCACGCGAAATTCCCTGAGGTCTTCCTTGATGCCCGCCAGAATGGTGGCGCAGGCATACTCGTAGCAGAGATCCTTGGCTTCGGCTTCGGGTCTTTCCGGCAGAGAAGGATCCTTTTCCAGCATCTCGCGGGCGATGTCGCGGATGTAGTCGCCGTGATACCAGCCCTTGGGATCTTCGGGGTAAACCACGGGCAGGTTGCAGATCTCGCGCATGCGCAGATACACGGAGTCGCCGAGCAGACGCATCTGCCGTCCGGCGTCGTTGATGTAGTACTCCGTGGACACATCATAGCCGGCAAAGCGCAGCAGTCTGGTCAGGGAGTCGCCCACGGCGGCGCCGCGTCCGTGTCCGATGTGCAGAGGACCGGTGGGATTGGCGGAAACGTATTCCACCACGATACGACGGCCGTTGCCGTTCTTCGAGGAGCCGAACGCCTTTCCCTGCTCTTCGACGTCCACAACCACCTGCTGCCAGAACGAAGGGGCGAAGGTGATGTTGATGAAGCCGGGACCGGCCGTTTCCACAGAAACCAGACCGGGGAAGGCGGCGCACAGCTCCTCGCCTATCTTTTCAGCCACGACGCGGGGAGCAGCCTTGGCCTGCTTGGAAAGCACCAGGGCAAGATTGGTGGCAAGATCGCCGTGTCCGACGTCTCTGGGGATTTCCAGAACGGCCTTTTCAGGCCATTCCCAGCCGTGTCCCGCCACAATGTCACGGAGGGCCTTTTCAATGAGAAGTATGTCGCGCATCGTTATCCTTCAAATGCATCAACAGCGTCTTTGTTGGGAATGTGAACGGTGGTGTAACTGCCGTCGGCCACGTCGGCCGCCACAAGAATCGGACGCACCATGCGGGTCAGCACGCCCTGCGGTCCGAATTCCACCCAGCGGCGCACGCCGTCTTTCCACTGATTGGAAATGGTATCCACCCAGCAGACGGAAGAGGTCATCTGACGGCGCATGGCGCTGTGCAACGCTTCCGCATCGCTCAGAGGTTCGCCGCTGATGTTGGAGTATATGGGGAAGGCGGCGTCGTGCCAGTCCTGCTTGTCCAGCAGCTTGGAAAATTCCGCCGAAGCTTCGGCCATCATGGGCGTGTGGAAGGCGCCGCTCACGGCCAGAGGGAAGCCCTTGGCTCGCGGATTTTCCGCCTTCAGCTGTTCGGCGGCCGCTTCCACGGCTTCGCGGTGACCGCTCAGCACGAACTGCAGAGGCGTATTCTTGTTGGCCACGCGCACCAGCTTGCCGGTTCTTTCGGAAACCTGCTTGGCCACGCTTTCCACCTGCTCCTGAGAGAGTCGGATCATGGCGCACATGGTGCCGATGTGCTCCGGATCCACGTCGGCCATGAGACGGCCGCGCAGAGAAACGAGCTCAAGCACCTTGTCCACGGGAAGCACGCCGGCAGCAGCCAGAGCGCTGAATTCGCCGAGACTGTGTCCGGCCGCGCAGGCCGGAGAAAGGCGATCGGAAACGCTCTGCCACAGGGCGAGGTTCACCACCGTGATGGCGGGCTGAAGGTTGCGGGTTTCCGCCATGAGCGTGGCGTCGTCGCTGTCCCAGTATATCTCGCGCAGAGGCAGGCCGCTGATGCTTTCCGCCTTCTTCCAGAGATCCATGATATCGGAAGACGCCTCAGCAAGACGCCTTCCCATGCCAGATGCCTGCGACCCCTGACCGGGGAACAGGATGGCGGTCTGAACACTGTTCATTCCATACTCCCTGATGGGTTATGGGTCATAACACACGGGCCGCCGCCGGTCGGCGGCGACGCCGTCTTCTAGTCGTACCGGACGGAGCTGAACTTCATCAGCCGATCCCAGTTGTGATGAGACTCAATGTAGCGGAACGTGCCGGTCTTGGCGCGGATCACCAGAGAATGGGTGACGGCGCCGCGTCCGGAATAGCTCACGCCGCCGAGGAAGGTGCCGCCGGAAATGCCGGTGGCGGCAAAGAAGGCGTCGTCGGCACGGATGATGGAGTCGACCGTGAGGATCTCGTCCAGTCTGGTTCCTTCCGCAAGCATGGCCTCTCTTTCCGCGTCGGACTGCGGATCGAAGCGGCCGAACATCTGACCGCCGACGCCCTTGATGGCGCAGGCGGAAATGACGCCTTCCGGCGTTCCGCCGGTACCCATCATGACATCGACGTCCACGCTGGGGTCGGCCACCATGAGGGAGCCGGCCACGTCGCCGTCGGTATGCAGGGTGATGCGGGCTCCGGTCTTGCGGATTTCCTCAATGAGTCCCTTGTGACGGGGCTTGTCGAGCACGAACACCACGAGGTCGTTGATGTCCTTGCCCACGGCGCGCGCCACGGCATGAAGATTGTCGGCCACAGGCGCGTCGATATCCACCACGTCACGGGCTTCGCGGCCCACCACGAGCTTTTTCATGTAGTAGCTGGAGCCGGGATTGTACATGTAGCCCGACTTGCAGGCGCCTATGACGGCGATGGCATTGGGACGGCCGAGCGCCAGCAGATTGGTTCCCTCCACAGGATCCACCGCGATGTCGATGGCAGGCCCCGTGCCGTCGCCGACTTCTTCGCCGTTATACAGCATGGGAGCCTTGTCCTTGGCGCCTTCGCCGATGATGACGCGCCCCTTGATGGAGAGGGAATCGAAAGAAAGTCGCATGGCGTCCACGGCCGCGCCGTCACCGTCTTCCTTGGCGCCCTTTCCCAGCCAGCGCGCTGCGGAAAGCGCTGCAGATTCCGTTACCCGGAGCAGTTCGAACGCCAGATTTTTTTCAGGAGCTTGCATATTGTCCTCCCTCGGCAAGGGGATGTTACATAAAAAAGGCCGTTCTCAGGCCGCAATCGGCATAAGTATAGCCGAGCAAGCTTTTTTCATCAAGAGTAAAGGAAGGCATGTAAAGATGACGCGATTTCCGAAAGAGTCTGAAAGATTTTGCAATACAGGCCCCGGAAGTCGACATCGCGCGGAAGAAGCGGACGCCTTTTCTTCCCGTCCCCTCAGGCCGGAGCGCCTCGCACGTTTCTTCCGGCACGAAAACGTCATGCGTCCGCCCGGCAAGCGTCCGGCCTAGGCCACGAAGCAAAAGCAAAGAAAAACAGAAAGCCTCCGCCCTTTTCGGACGAAGGCTTCCGGCGGATCAATGATAAAGATCGGGATCGGAAGGCATGACGTCCCAGCGGATCTTGCCCGCGCTTTTCTTGCGTCGACGCAGCAGCACATAGAACGCTCCGGCTCCGCCGTCTTCCTGACGGGCCGTACAGAAGGCCAGCACCACGCGCTTGAAGGGATCCTGCGTAAACCACTGCTGCACGCGGGAACGCAGCACGGGAACGCCGTTCAGGGAATTGAGTCCGCGCCCGGTCACAACGAGCACCGTTCTCACGCCCTTGTAATAGGAGCTGCGGAAAAAGCCCACCAGATTCTGAAACGCCTGATCGCAGTTCAGACCGTGCAGATCGATGTGCGCCTCCGGGCTGAACTGCCGCGACTGCAGCTGGGACACGATCATGAGATCCAGTCCCACGACGTGCCCTTCCGCATACTCATCGGTGCTCGCCACGGAAAATTCCACCTTGCCTTCCATGAAATCCTGCAGAGGATGACGGGGATCCGTCACGGGAACGACCGGCGCTTCGGGTTCCACGGGCACGTCGCGGCCTCTGCCGTTCAGCGGCACCGTTCCCCGGACGGCGCTGAAAAAGTCATGGCTGTCGTCTTCTTCCGCAGGCTGCCCGGCCGCTTCGCTCAAAAGAGCAGCGTCGCTCCGGCGGCCGATGCGCGCACCGGCAAGCGCCATGGCAGTCAGCGTGGCAGGTTCCTTCTCTTCTTCCGGATCTGCCTCCTTCTGCTGAGGCGGAACAGTCGTCTCAGCCTTCTTTTTCTGCAGCATGCGCTTGACGCCGCGGCTCTCCAGCATGTCGGCAAAGGTGGTGTCCCCGCTTTCGGCGCTGCTGCGGGACGACTTCTTGTCCGAGCCCCCGGCCTGACCGGAAGACGGAAGCTTCTGTACGTTGCCACTCATGGCCTGCAGAAAAAGCTCGGTGTCGGCGTCCAGAGCGGCGGCCTCGGCGTCCCTGTTCTTCACCACCGTCTTGGCGCGGCGCTGCCTGCGCGAATTGTCCCTGTCGCTGCGGGAAGGAAAATCCCGCGCATTCAGCATGGAAAAAGGATTGGAAGCATCTTTGCTCATGACGACCGCCTCGAAAATAAAAATTGAACCCGAAGGTCAGCTCTGTTCTACGTGCTCCGCGAGGAATTGCAAGTGCGCTCTCCCGCACGGATCCCGGACCGCTCCTTCCGCCAACATGGATCCAGCTGCATCCGGCCCGGAAATTCCGGTACGCTTCTCCCCATGCCCTCTGCAATATCCACCCACCCGCCGTCTTTCCCCTCTTCCGCCCTCCGGGCTTCCCGCATACGGCATATTCCATAAAAAACTTGGCAAACGGGACGGAAGCGACTATTAATACGGGGTACCTGCATAAGCGATTTCCATGGGAAATGCCGCAGGAAAAGCCCCGGGCTTTCTCTTTGCGGGCACAGGTACCTGAACGCAAAGTGTCCCTGCCGGGCAGGTTCACGCGCTTCAACCAGGAGATGAGACCATGAGTTTTTCCCGTTCCGCCGCATACACCTCCGCCGGCGTCGACATCCATGCCGGCAATGAGCTGGTTTCCCGCATCAAGGATCTGGTAGCCAGCGCGCAGACCCACGGCGTTCTTTCGGACATAGGCGGCTTCGGCGGCCTGTTCCGGCCCGACGTCTCGGGAATGCAGTCGCCGGTTCTTGTCGCGGGTACCGACGGCGTGGGCACGAAACTCAAGATGGCCTCCATGTTCAACCGCCACGATACCGTAGGTATCGACCTTGTGGCCATGAGCGTGAACGACTGTCTGGTGCTGGGCGCAAAGCCGCTGTTCTTCCTTGACTATTTTTCCTGCGGCGAGCTGAACGTCGATCTTGCCACCACCGTGGTGGGCGGCATCGTGGAAGGATGCAAGATGAGCGGCTGCACGCTGCTCGGCGGTGAAACGGCGGAAATGCCGGGCATGTATGCCAACGGCGACTATGACCTCGCCGGTTTCTGCGTAGGCCTTGTGGACGGCCCGAACATCGTGGACGGCTCCACCATCAGCGTAGGCGACGTTATCATCGGTCTCGCCTCCTCGGGCCTGCACTCCAACGGCTACTCGCTGGTTCGTAAAATTTATGAGGAAAGCGGCGTTAAGGCGGACGACATCGTGCCCGGCACCGACAGAACCTTTGCCGACGTTCTGCTTACTCCCACCGTCATCTACGCCGATCAGGTCAAATCCATCATGCGGGATCTGCCCATCAAGGGCATGGTTCACATCACCGGCGGCGGCTTCTACGACAACATCCCGAGAGTGCTTTCGCCTTCCATCTGCGCCAGCATCCGCTTCTCCAGCTGGGAACGCCCGGCCATTTTTGAATGGCTGAAGCAGCAGGGCAATCTCTCCTGGCCGGAAATGCTCCAGATCTTCAACTGCGGCATCGGCTACATCATGATCACCGACCGTGCCACGGCCGACGAAATGCTCCCCCGCTTCAAGTCCATGAAGACCGAGGCCTGGGAAATCGGCACCATTGTCCGCCGCAAGGACAATCAGGAACAGGTGGAGATTTCCTTTGACTGACTTTCAGAAGCCCTGCCGCTATGTGGTGAGCGCCTGTCTTGCCGGTACCCCGTGCCGCTATGACGGCGGCTCGAACCTGCGCCCCGAAATTGCCGCTCTTGTGGAAAAGGGAGAGGCCGTTCCCGTCTGCCCCGAAGTGCTGGGCGGTCTGCCTACGCCTCGCACTCCCAGTGAACAGAAGGACGGACGCGTTCTTTCCGCAACCGGCGAGGACGTGACCGAAGCCTTCAGCTCCGGCGCGGAAGCTGCGCTCTACATTGCCGAAGAATACGGCTGCTCTGCCGCCATTTTAAAGGCGAGATCGCCGTCCTGCGGCTGCGGACGCATCTATGACGGGACGTTCACCCGAACGCTCGTCGACGGCGACGGTCTCTTTGCCGCGCTGCTCCGCAAAAAGGGATTCCAGATTTTTACCGAAGAAACGTTTTCTGCGGACAAGGCATGAAACGCGGCATTCTTCTGGTAGCCTACGGCTGCGGCAACATCCGCGGAGCAGCGGCGCTGCGCGCCGTACAGACGGCGGCCGAAGCGCGCTTCCGTCTGCCGGTGCGCTGGGCATTCACTTCGGAAACCATGCGCCTGCGGCTGGCCAGTTCCCGTACCAAGTCCGACTCCGTGCTCAAGGCGCTGAGACGCATGCGCTTTGAGCGCTATACTCATGTGACCGTCCAGCCCCTGCACATCATCCCGGGCATGGAATACAGCGCCGTAGCTGCCGATTGTCGCGCCGTTCTGGAAGAAGGCGGACTTTCCGTCAGTCTCGGCCGTCCCCTGCTCTACGGCCTTGATCCCGAGGCTCCCTGCGTGGCCGAAGCGGCGGAAACGCTGCTCAACCATATCTCTCCGCTGCGCTCTGCCGTGGAGCCGGTCATTTTCATGGCTCACGGCAGCCGCCACGAATGCGACATTCTCTATCGCCGCCTCGGCAGCGCCGTCAGCGCACGGGATGCCCGTATCCATGTAGCCTGCATGGTCGGCTCCGGCATGATACGCCCGGACGAAGCCACAAAAGACGCGCCCGCATCCGACGGACTCGACCTGCTGCTGCCTTCTCTGAGCGCGGAAACGTCGCCGGAGAGCCGCGTATGGCTGCTGCCCCTGCTCTCCGTGGTGGGAAGACATACCCTGGAAGACATGGCGGGTTCTTCTCCCTCTTCCTGGAAAAGCCGTCTTGAAAAGGCAGGCTTCCGCTGTCAGGCGGAACTGAGGGGACTTGCCGACGATCCCGCCTTCATCGACCTCTGGCTGAACCGGCTGGCCTCCGCTCTTGAGGCGCCCGATCCCGCCGTCACGCTTCTTTCCGAGGCAGGAAACGCCGATGGTTCGGCGCCCCATGCGTGTACCGCTGCTCCTGCCGTTTCCTCCGATGCCCTTCCTTTTCTCAAGGAGTCTGTCATGTACTCATCCGTCATCAGCTCCGCCATGGAGCAGAATCTCTCTCAGGGATCCATGATCCGACGCATGTTCGAAGCCGGTATCGAACTGCGCAAAAAGTACGGCAACGATGCCGTCTGCGACTTCAGTCTCGGCAATCCCGATCTCGCGCCGCCCGCCGAAGCGGCCCGGGCCATGGAGGCTCTTACCGCGCGACTGTCCGAACCCGGCATTCTCGGATACATGCCCAACGGCGGATTCGGCTGGGCCAGAGAAAAGCTGGCCGCCTGGCTGAGCGAGCAGCAGCACACCCCGCTCAAGGCTGCTCACGTCATGCTCGGCTGCGGCGCCGCAGGCGTGATGAACGCCTTCTTCCACACCGTTCTCGAGCCCGGCGACGAAGTGCTCACCGTGGCTCCCTTCTTCGGCGAATATCGCTTCTATGTGGGCAATCACGGCGGAACGCTCCGTCCCGTGCCCTGCCGGGCGGAAGACTTCGGCCCCGACGTAGAAGCCCTTGCTGCGGCCGTCACGCCGAAGACCCGCGCTCTCATCATCAACTCTCCCAACAATCCTTCCGGCGCCGTCTACTCCGAAAAAGACATCGCCGACCTTGCCGCCATGCTGGAAGAGGCTTCCAGAAAGATCGGACGCGTGATCTACCTTGTGGCGGATGAACCGTACCGCTTCCTGGCCTACGACGGACTGGAAGTGCCGTCCGCTCTTCCTCTCTACCGCCACAGCGTGGTCATCAGCTCCTTTGCCAAGAACTACGGCATGGCCGGTGAGCGCGTGGGCTATATTGCGGTCAATCCCGCCATGGAAGATGCCGACAATCTCATGGACGGACTCATCTTCTCCAACCGTGTGCTCGGTTTCGTGAATCCTCCCGTCATCGGGCAGTACCTCATGGCCGAATGCCTCGGCACCTCCACCGACGAGGCACTCGCCATCTATACGAAGCGCCGCAACCGCCTCGCCGCCATTCTGGCCGACGCAGGCTACGAGTTCACCCTGCCTAAAGGCACCTTCTACTTCTTCCCCAAGGCCCCCGGCGGCGACGACAAGGCCATCGTGGAAAAACTGACGCAGAACCTCGTGCTCGCCGTGCCGAGCTCCGGTTTCGGATACCCCGGCTACTTCCGCCTGTCCTTTGCCGTGGAAGACGCCGTCATCGAACGCTCTGCCGAAGGATTCCGCAAGGCGCTTCAGAACTGATTTCACCGGCACGGTCTCGCAAGGCCGTGCCGCTTTTTTCTCCTGACGAGAACAGGAAAGCGCCGCACAGAGAAGAGAATGCGGCCCCGGCTCTTTTATTGTGCCCGACCGCCTGCTTCTTTCTCCGCTCCATCAACCGCTGGCTTTAGTACGACGCCAGCCGGACAGCCCTTTCATCCCGTTTCAACACCCGCCACGTTCCGCCCATCTGGGCTTTTTCGGCCGCGCCCGTCATCAATTTTTGATTTATCGACGAGTAAATTTATTCTTGACTTTTTACATTTTTTCAATAAAAGATGATTCCATCGGGAAAATCCCCCTAACCCTTTTCTGGTGGAATCATGCTGGAATATCTGCGCATACGCGGCCTGGCCCTCATTGACGACATGGAGCTTGAATTCGGCGACGGAATGAACGTCCTCACGGGCGAAACCGGCGCAGGCAAGAGCTTCATTCTCAAGGCCATCAACTTTGTTCTGGGAGACAAACTCTCTACCGACATGGTGCGCCCCGGCCGGGACAAGGCGCAGGTAGAGGCGCTCTTCACCAGACAAGGCGAACAGGGGGAAGAGGAAATCGTGCTCCGAAGAGAACTTTCCGCCTCGTCCGGTCGCAGTCACTTTTTCCTCAACGGTACCCTCACCTCGCAGGAAACCGTGCGTGCCCTGCGCCCCGTTCTTCTTTTCCATGTCAGTCAGCACGGGCAGCAACGCCTTCTTCAGGCCTCCTATCAGGCCTCTCTCATCGATTCCTTTCTTCCCGACCGGACGCTGGTTTCCCGCAAGGATGCCGTTCTGAAGGAACTCAAGGACGTAGCGGAGCAGCGGCGCAAACTGCTGGAGCGCATGGAAATGCTGAGCGAGAAGCGGGAGCTTCTGGAAATGCAGCAGAAGGAAATCGAACGCGTCGCGCCTGAAGAGGGAGAGGAAGAGCGGCTGGAAAAGGCCCGTACGGAAATGAAGGGGCTGGAACATCTGCGCTCACAGTATGAGCAGGGTCTGGAGCTCATGCTCGGCGGCGAGGGAGCCGGACTTTCCACCATGCTGGGCGAACTGGAACGCCTGCTCCATGGGCTTGCCCAGGAAGACGAAACATTCACGCCGTCTCTCGAATCGCTTCTGAACTTCGAGGAAGAAGCCCGGGAACTGACGCGGCGCTTCCGCAGCACGCCCTCCTGCGACTGCGAATACGATCCCGATGAGCTTGAGGCACGCCTCTACGAGCTGTCGCAGCTCAAGCGCCGCATGCGCCGGACCATTCCTGAAATTCTCCGACTCCGGGACGAAATCACAGAAAACCTCTCCTTCCTCGATGCCTGCGGTCTTGATCTGCACAGGCTGGAAAAGCAGGAACGGGAACTCTCCAAAAAACTTCATGCAATACTTGAAGAATGCAACGCGGGCCGCAAAGAGGCCTCCGCCGCATTCTGCACGGCGCTGGAAAGAGAGCTGGCCGGACTCGGCTTTTCCGAACGCGTTCATGTGGAGCCTGAATGCGTTCCTCATGAGGTATGGCCTCAGGTGGAAGACAAGGTGAAGGTCATCTGCCCTGCCTGCGTGGAAGACCGCTACCGCCTGCTGTGGGCCCCCAATCCGGGCCAGCATCCGCAGCCTCTGGACAAAATCGCCTCCGGCGGCGAGCTTTCACGCTTCATGCTGGCCGTGGTCGGCGTACAGGCTACGGGAGAAGACGCCACACTCATCTTCGACGAAGTGGATGCCGGTGTCGGCGGCATCACGCTGAACCGCGTATCCGACAGGCTGCATGATCTGGCCACCAAAAGGCAGCTTCTCATCATCACGCACTGGCCGCAGCTTGCCGCCCGGGCTGCCCAGCATTTTCAGGTGTCCAAGGAGGTGCGCGGAGACGAAACCTTCACGCTCTGCCGCCCTCTCGACGCCAGAGCCCGAGAAGCCGAACTCAGAAGAATGGCGGGAGAAGAAAGCTGACCCAAAACGGAGCAACGCTATGACGGCCTTTCAATTCATGGACATGGAGCGCTGGAAAAGAGCCGAACACTGCCGGATCTTCCGCCATGCGCTGGAACCTCAGTACTGCGTCACCTTCGAGCTGGACATCACCCATTTTCTGCCCTTCGTGCGCAGCCGTCGGCTCTCCTTCACGCTGTCTCTCATCTACACCGTCACCTGCTGTGCCGAAAGGCTGGAAGAATTCCGCTACCGCTTCATCGAAGGGAAGCCTGCGCTGCTGGAACGCGTCCACACCTCCTTCACCTGGCTTGATCCTCACACGGAACTGTTCAAATTCGTCCGTGTCGACATGGCGGACAGCATGGAAACCTATGTGGAGCGGGCAAAAGCAAAGGCGGATGCGCAGAAGGAGTACGTTTCTGGTCCGCCGGATGAGGATGTGTTCATCTTCTCCCCCATGCCTGGGTTGCCTACACGCACATTTCCCATACCGTTTCAGGCAGGAAGGACAGTGCGGTCCCACTTTTTGACTGGGGAAAGTATACCTCAAGGGAAGGCCGAATCCTGCTGCCCTTTTCCGTGCAGGTCCATCATTCCTTTGTGGACGGCATACATATCGGCAGACTTGCCGACGACCTGCAGCGCTGTCTTGACGATCCGGCACGGGAAGCATCGCGCTGAGAGGGCAGGGCATGCGGTCCTGTTCCGGCCGCATGCAAACAAAAAACGCTGCCCATCTGGCGTACGGCTGTTGTCAGTCGTGATGGTACGGCATGTTCCGCAGCAGCGTTTCCGCCCGGTAAAGCTGTTCGAGCAGCACCACGCGGGCCAGCTCATGCGGGAGCGTCTGCGGGCCGAACGCTATGAGGTGGCGGGCCTTTTCCCGAACGGAGTCATGCAGCCCGAAGGGGCCGCCCACAATGAAGCACGGGCGACGCGTCGCATCAGTAGACATTCCGTCCAAAAAGCGTGAAAATTCCCGGGATGTCATGGAACGCCCCTTTTCATCGAGGCATACCACGATATCCTGCGGCGAGAGCGCCGCAAGAATGCGCTTTCCTTCATCCTCCACGCGCCGGGCGACCGGCAGTGCGGGATCGGAGTCGCGGATGACGGTATCCGTCACCTTTCTCCAGCGGGAAAGCCGTTCCAGATAATGGGCCGCGGCATCCTTCCAGAAAGGAGCATGCGGCCTGCCGACTGTCATGATGCGCAAAGTTTTCAAACTCATGTGTTCAGTATAGGCTTACCCTTCCACGGAGGCAAGCGTGACTCTATCCCTTCAGGAAGCCGCCCGCCGCTTACGTCTCGGCGGCGTGATTCTCTACCCCACGGAAACCTTTTTCGGCATCGGCTGCCGCGCCGACAATGCCGAAGCGGTGCTGCGCGTATTCCACTGCAAGCGCCGTTCTCTCTCCATGCCGCTGCCCGTCATTCTGGGCAGCTTCGAGCAGCTCGCGCTCGTGGCCATCCCCGACCCCGCCCTTGCCGACGATATGAGCGCTCTGGCCCGCTTCTGGCCCGGTCCGCTCACGCTTCTTCTGCCCGCCCGCCCCGAGCTTCCCGAAGCCCTCACCGGCGGCAGCGGAAAAATAGCCGCCCGCATAAGCTCGCATCCCGCCGCCCGGGCGCTGGCCGAACAGAGCGGATTTCCCATTGTTTCAAGCAGCGCAAACATCAGCGGCCGGAAAGCCGTCACGGCGGCGTCCGAACTTGACCCGGAACTTCTTCTCTCCCTGATGCCGGAAACGGACGGCGTTCTCGACGAGCCTCCGGCTCCCGGCGGCGGAGAAGCCAGCACCATCGTGGAACCTCTGGGCAGCCGGAACCTGCGCCTGCTCAGAGAAGGCGCGCTGCCTCTGGCTGATCTCAGGCAGGCCGGTTTTCACATTCTGAATCCCCATTCCGAGGTTCATGCATGAATCATCCCCGTTATTGCCCGTCCTGCGGGACGCTTGTGGTAAAATACAGCAACCCTCTGCCCACGGCCGACGTCGTCATTTACGACGAAAAGAAAGGCATCATCCTGATCCGTCGCAAGAATCCTCCGCTGGGCATGGCCCTTCCGGGCGGATTCATCGAGGAAGGGGAAAGCGCAGAACACGCCGCCGTACGCGAAATGAAAGAGGAAACCGGACTCGACGTTCAGCTTGAGGGGGTTCTCGGCATCTACTCCTGGCCGCTGCGTGATCTGCGCTGTCATACCCTCACCACGGTTTTCGTAGGACGCTGCACCGATCCGGACGCTCTGCTTGCCGGAGACGACGCCGCCGAGGCCGCCTTCTACGATCCGGATCACATCCCCGGCCCTCTCTGCTTCGATCATGCCCGTATTCTCGCCCATTTCCGCGACTGGCGTGAGGGACGCAGACCCCTGCTGCCCTGCGCGGAAGATCCCTCCCTTGAATACGGCGACATTCCCTATACCCGCCCCTTCTAGCCTTCCGGAGTTCTCATGTTTCATTATGGTCACACGTCCCCTGAAGAGCAGGATGTCTGGATCAGGGATCATTTCCGCAGCCGCACGGCCGGAGCCGAGTTCATGCTTCCCTGGACCATCGACACATGGTTCACCACCGTCGGCGAACTCAAACGGCTCTTTACGGCTGAAGAATTGAAAACCGTCATAGACGCGCACAAGAACATCGTCATAGACGCATCCCACCTGCGCGCCGCCCACCTGCTCACCCATGTTCCGGAGCTCTGCGGAAAAAAGGAGCTGGATAAAAAGTACGGCAGCAGCAGCCGTACCCTTGAAGCGAAGCTCCGGCAGCTCGACGACACGCAGGCCGCCGTGTTCGTGCTCTGGGCTTCTGCGTTCTGGCGCGGTCAGACCTGCTCCGCTCAGGCATTGGAAAAATACGTCGCCGTGAAATAGGCGCCAGCCCGAAGATCCGCCGACCTCACTAACCTTCCGCAGCAGAAGAGGGGGGGCAGACTCACGCCTCCCCTTTGCCGCGGAATCCCGCCGCCGAAGCAGCGCCTCTCCTCTCAGAAAAACATCAGGCAGCTTTACGGGAAGAGCCTGCTTCATGCCCACATCGGGGATCAGGACAGGCGCAGATTCGGACAGTCTGGAAAAACAACGTCTCCTCAGACTCCGTTCCCGATACCGCCTCATTCCGTCCGGGATCTCCCCAAAAAGAAAAAACAACGCATTCCCCCCTTTTCCGCCGCCACGCCGACATACGTCCCTCGACTCCTGCAACCATCAAGGATCTCCTCATGGCCGATTACGCACGCAACCGCATGTTCTTTGCCTCAAGCACCACGCTCATGCTGGCCGTAGCCGGGTACATGTCCTTCAGCCTGTTCTGGCACGATCCCGTGCCCGTCCTCTGGAGAATTCCGCTCACGGTTCTTCTCTTCATCATTTCCCAGACCATCACGGGCATGCGGGTACTCATTACGAAACGCCCCGATCTGCCCTTTCTGCTCGTGCGCGCGGGAGGCTTCATTTCCTCCTCGTTCATGGTCCTGTCATGGCTTGTGCTTCTGCGCGATCTGTTTCTGGCCCTGTGTTTCGGAGTCTCCCTTCTGATCCCCGGTCTGAGCGGACTGGAAGAGAGTCTGTTCTCCGCCCTGCTCTCCATTCCTGCGGAACTTCTCATGCTCGCCTCAAGTCTGGCGGCTGCCGCCGCAGGCATGGCGCGCGCTCTGGCCGTTCCCGACGTCAGACGGATCGACGTTGCCGTGAAGGGGCTGCCGAAGGATCTCGACGGACTCAAAATCGCCCATCTGAGCGACCTGCACATCGGCTCCACCTTCACCGGCGCATGGCTCGAAGAAGTAGTACGCCGGACCAATGCTCTGGAGCCGGACTTCACCCTCATCACGGGCGATCTGGCCGACGGCACGCCGGAGCGCATAGGCTCCTTTCTGCGTCCCATCACGGATCTGCGAGCCCGCTATGATGTCGTCATCAGCGCAGGCAATCACGACTACTACTCCGGGCTGCGCCCCTGGGTGGAAACCTGGCGGCGCTGGGGCATGACCGTTCTTCTGAATGCTCACAGGCAGTACGACGTCAGAGGCAGAAACGTGGTCATTGCCGCAGTCACGGATCCCTGTGCCGTGCTGTTCCGCAGTCTCGACGGAGAAATGGGCGCTCCCGACACCCGCAAGGCACTTGAGGGAGCGAGCGAAGGCCTGCGCATCCTCATGTCGCACCGACCGGGGCAGGCCGAACAGAACGCCGCTCTGGGCTGTCATCTCCAGCTTTCCGGGCACACTCACGGCGGGCAGTTCTTCTTTCTCTTCCCGCTGGTATCCCGTATGAACAGCGGATTCCGCTCAGGTCTCTACCGGGCCGGATCCATGCCGCTCTACGTCAGTCCGGGAACAGGCATGTGGGGCTATGTGCCCATGCGCCTCGGCGTAGGCGCGGAAATCACGCTGCTTACGCTGCGCTCCCCGGAGCAGAGCGGAGCCGGAGAACGTACAAGGCAATAAGGACGGAAGATAACGCACCTCTCCATGCTTCCTTACAGAAAAAACTTCTGGCGATACAAAAAAAGGCAGCCATTCGGCTGCCTTTTTTCATACCATAGTCAGGGAGAAGAACTCCCCCGATCGGAGATTACTGACGGGTCAGTCTGCGATACTTCATGCGATGAGGCGTATCCGCATCCTTACCGAGTCTCTTGCGGCGATCCTCTTCATATTCGGAGAAGTTGCCTTCAAAGAAGGTCACCTGCCCTTCATCCTCAAAGGCCAGAATATGCGTCGCGATACGGTCGAGGAACCAGCGGTCATGGCTGATGACCAGCACGCAGCCCGCAAAGTTTTCCAGCGCATCTTCCAGAGCACGCATGGTGTTCACGTCGATGTCGTTGGTGGGTTCGTCGAGCAGCAGCACGTTGGCGCCGGACTTGAGCATGCAGGCAAGATGCACGCGGTTGCGTTCACCGCCGGAGAGCACGTCCACCTTCTTCTGCTGATCGCCGCCCTGGAAGTTGAAGCGCGAGCAGTAGGCACGGGCGTTTACTTCACGGCCGCCGAGCTTGATGAAGTCGCTGCCGCCGCTGATGATTTCATACACGGTCTTGCCGGGTTCAAGAGACGCGCGGTTCTGGTCGACATAGCCGAACTTCACCGTTTCGCCGATGCTGAGCGTGCCGGAATCAGGCTTTTCCTCGCCGACGAGCATCTTGAACAGCGTGGTCTTACCCGCGCCGTTGGGACCGATGATGCCCACGATGGCGCCGGGCTGCACAAGGAAGTTCGCGTTTTCCACCAGCAGCTTGTCGCCCATGCTCTTGCACAGATCTCTGGCTTCGATGACCGACTTGCCGAGGCGCGGTCCCGGCGGAATGTAGATTTCCAGATCCGGAGCGAGGCGTTCGCTCTCATGGCTCAGCATGGCCTCGTAGGCATTGATGCGGGCCTTGCCCTTGGCATGACGGCCCTTGGGCGACATGTGAATCCACTCCAGTTCGCGGGCCAGCGTCTTACGACGTTCGTTGTCGGCCTTTTCCTCAAGAGCAAGGCGCTTTTCCTTCTGTTCGAGCCAGGAGGAGTAATTGCCCTTCCACGGAATGCCGCGGCCTCTGTCCAGCTCCAGAATCCATCCGGCCACATGATCAAGAAAGTAACGGTCGTGCGTGACGGCGATGACCGTGCCGGGGAAACCCTGCAGATATCTTTCCAGCCAGGCCACGGACTCGGCATCGAGATGGTTGGTCGGTTCGTCGAGCAGAAGGATGTCGGGGTTCTGCAGCAACAGACGGCACAGAGCCACGCGGCGACGTTCACCGCCGGAAATCACGGACACGGGCGTATCCGCAGGCGGACAGCGCAGCGCATCCATGGCCATTTCCAGGCGGGAGTCGAGATCCCAGGCGTTCAGGGCGTCCATTTTTTCCTGCACCTTGGCCTGGCGCTCGATCAGAGCGTCCATGTCGGCATCGGGATCGGCGAACTTTTCGTTGATCTCGTTGAATTCCTTAACGAGATCCACGACTTCCTGAACGCCCTCCTCCACGACTTCGCGGACGGTGCGCGTTTCATCCACCAGCGGCTCCTGCTCAAGATAGCCGATGGAGTATCCCGGGGCGACCACCACGTCGCCGTCGAAGGCCTTGTCCACGCCGGCCATGATCTTGAGCAGCGACGACTTACCCGCGCCGTTCAGGCCGAGCACGCCGATTTTCGCGCCGTAGAAATAGCCGAGCGAAATATCCTTGAGAACTTCCCGCTGACCATGTCGCTTGGTCACGCGGTTCATCGAATAAATGACTTTATCCGGCTGATTATCGTTTGCCATAGCAGTTCCATAGTGTTTTTTTTCGCCGACGGAAGAAGCCGTCGACGGAATCACAGAACTTTTATTCTCGCAGAACCGGGACGCCTTGTCCAGCAGTAAATCCGGGACGGCGTTTTTCCTTCCGGAACGCATACGCCGCCCCGATTTTCCGCCGGCAGGCGACACGAAGCCAAAAACCGGACGGGGATTGACTTCATGTTCCGGCAGGCCTATATTGCAGGGAAAGCATTTCCTGATGCCCCACTTTTCTGGAAGTGAATGCTATCCCTTTCGAGAAGTTGGGCCTCTTTTTTTGCTTATCACTTTTTTTGAAGGGATCTGCCATGAGCACGCCTATTTCCGTACAGGGATACAAGAAGCTGGAAAAAGAACTTGAAGCGCTCAAGAAGGAGCGTCCTGCCGTCATTCAGGCCATCAAGGAAGCCCGTGAAGAAGGCGACCTGAAGGAAAATGCCGGTTACGATGCCGCCCGTGAGCGTCAGGGCTTCCTGGAAGCCCGCATCAACTACATTGAATCCCAGCTTCCCCAGTACACTGTCATTGACCTCGACACGCTTCACAGCGACAAGGTCATCTTCGGTGCTACCGTGCATGTGGTCGACGTTGATACCGACGAAGAACGTCAGTTCACGCTGCTCGGACCTGATGAAGCCGACTTTGCCAAGGGATCCATCTCCATCAACTCTCCCGTGGGCCGTGCACTTCTCGGTCACGAAGTCGGCGACGAAGTCACCATCGACATTCCCCGCGGCCGCGTGACCTACGAAATCACCGAAATCGAATTCCACGGCGTGCGCGACTGATCGCCGTTTCTTTTCCGGATACAAGGAAGGCTCCCGTTCCGGCGGGAGCCTTTTTCGTCGTGCCTTGCGGCATAGAGATGCTGCCGGGCAAGGCCTCCGATCATGCCGGGAAGGCATGAAGCACTCTCTTCGTTGGCGGGGGTCAGCGTCAAAAGGAACACACGGCCATCTTCGTGATGGCTGTTGAGCGGGGTTGACACAAGCGGCATAAAACAAGCGCCTTCGACTTCGAAAAGCCTTTCAAGCGCCACTGTCCGGCACACTTCCCGCTTCTTTTTTCGTGAGGTTTCTTCCGAGGCCCGTGCGCTTTTCCGGCCGCATCGGTCGACCAATGCATCAACGTCAAACGGAAGCGAGCCAGCCGGGCATTCAAGAGAAACGAGGCATGCCGGCCGGACAGACCGCACCGGCTTTTCAGACCAGCTTCCAGTCTCTGATGCGCACGTCCACGCTGGCGGCGCCGTTGTACATGTCGATGCCCGGACTGTAGGCCAGTCGGATGCGCCTTCCTTCGAGATCGGCGGGAAACTGTTCCGCCTGTCGCCATGCCTTGGCCTGAAGCGTGATGTTGCAGCTTTCGTCCGTCAGTTCCAGAAGCACATGATTTTTCTGCTGCCCGAAAAGACGTCTTCTTTTGACAAGAAGCGGCGGCGACTGGAACACGGGTTCGGGATTTCCCACGCCGAAAGGCTGCATCATTTCCAGTTCCTTCAGAAAAATGAAGTTCGACGCTTCCTTGAAGTCCAGTTCGCCGTCGATCAGCTGCACGGCAGGAACAGGATCTGGCCCCAGAACCTCTCTGACCACCTCGAAAAAGTGCCTGCGGAATGCCTCCAGGCGCTCCGGCCGGACTCTCACGCCTGCCGCCATGCGGTGTCCGCCGAACGATTCCAGGTCTCCGGCACAGCGGGCAAGGCCGTCGTGCATATCGAAACCGCTGATGGAACGCCCCGACCCTTTCAGCGTTTCGCCATCGGTACAGAGCACCAGTGTAGGTTTGTGGTACTTCTCCACCAGACGTGACGCCACAATGCCGATCACGCCCTGATTCCAGTCCGTTCCGGCAATGACGAGCGCCGGATCGTTCAGCGAGGCCTCAGCCTGAAGCATGGCCTCCTCCGTGATGCGCTCCTCTTCCTGACGGCGCTGGGTATTATATCCGTCCAGACGACGGGCCAGATCCGCCGCAGTGTCGCAATCTCCGGCGCAGAGAAGTTCAAGCGCCGTTTCCGCCGAAGCCACGCGCCCCGCAGCATTGATGCGCGGCGCGAGGCTGAAGATCACCTGCCCCGCTCCGAGCGAGGCCAGAGGCGCAAAGCCGCATACCACCTTGAGTTCAGAAATGCCCGGCCTTTTCGCCTCGCCGATCACAAGCAGACCGTTCTTCACAAGAATGCGGTTCTGCCCTTCCAGCTCCACCAGATCCGCCAGCGTTCCCAGCGCCACAAGATCAAGCGTACGGCGCATGTCGAAGCGAGGCGCACCGCCCTCGGCAAGACGGGCATTCAGCTCGGCCATAAGGAAGAACGTGACGCCGACGCCGGAAAGCGAAGCGCAGGGGCAGTCCGCCAGCTTCGGATTGCAGAGAACCGCCGCATCCGGAAGCTCTTCGGGCAGCAGGTGATGATCGGTAACAACCACCTCCATACCCAGCTCTCTGGCCCGCGCAATGGCCGCTACATCGGAAATGCCGCAGTCCACGGTCAGAAGAAGCGTCACGCCCTGCTCCGCCAGACGCTCCACCCCGGCCTCGTTCATGCCGTATCCTTCCTCACGCCTGTCGGGCAGATGCCACATGGCCTCATAGCCGTAATGACGCAGCACCTGAAGCACCAGCGCCGTGCTGGTCACGCCGTCGGCATCGTAGTCGCCCCAAACGGCCAGCTTTCTGCCTTCCCTGAGCCCCCGGGCAAGAATATCCGCGGCCTTCTCTATGCCGGGCCACAGCGAAGGCCTGGCAAGATAGCGAAGCCCGGGAGAAAGATATTCCGCGAGCTGCTCTCTGTCGTCGATGCCGCGCAGCCAGAGCAGCTGGGCAAGCCGCGAAGAAATGCCGCAGCGCTCAGCCATGTCGTGAAACGAAGCGGGAAAGGCAGCCTCATCCCGACGTGTACGGAATACCCAGTTCTTGCTCATATTCTGAAGGCCTGTCGGCGGAATCCTTTTCCGCAGATATTTTCGGAACGTCCTGCGGTCGCGAACAGACCGCAGGCTTTCCGCATGTCATGAAAAAAATACGCTGTCCGGACACGGCGGGTCTGCACGGCAGAACTCTTCCCGCCATATCCGTATCGACAGCGTTCGATTCAACCCGCTTTTCCCTCTTCCGCAGCGTGCCTTTGCCGCAACAAAGAAGGTGAAGCGTTCAGACTACGCTCCGCAGATATTTCTTGCAAGCTGCGGTTTGAGCGAGGGCTGCAGCGTGGAGGCCAGATAGAAGGAACGCAGCTGGTCATAGGCGCTTTCGAGATCGTCGTTGACGATGACGGCGTCGAACCAGTGACTGCTCATGATTTCCGTACGGGCATTGGAAAGGCGAACCAGAATGGCTTCCTCACTGTCGGTGCCGCGTCCGCGCAGACGCCGCTCAAGCTCCTCCAGCGAAGGCGGAAGAATGAACACGAATCTTGCCTCGGGCAGCGAAAGGGAAAGCTGCGCGGCGCCCTGCACGTCGATATCGAACAGCATATCCTTGCCGAGCGCCAGTCTGTCGCGCACCGGCTGAAGAGGCGTGCCGTAGAAATTGCCGTGCACTTCCGCCCATTCGGCAAAATAGCCCTGCTTTCTGCGCTCCACGAACGTTTCCCGGTCAAGAAAAATGTAATCCACGCCGTCCTTCTCCGTGCCGCGGGGCGCCCGCGTAGTGCAGGAAATGGAAAATTCCAGCGGAAATTCCGCGGTGAGACGGCTCACCAGCGTCGTCTTGCCTGTGCCGGAAGGGGCGCAGATAACAAAGGGAAGGCCGCGGCGCGGGCCGAAATCAATCATCATATATCATCCTCGTCTTCATCGTCGGAAGCATCGGCCTCGCCCTGCGAAGCAAAACGCTGTCCCAGCGTGTCCGCGGAAATGGCGGACAGTATGACATGGTTGGAATCCGTTACCAGAATGGCGCGTGTTTTCCGCCCCTGGGAAACATCCACAAGGCGTCCCTCGGCTCTGGCGTCGTCGCGCAGACGCCGCATGGGAGACGACAGCGGGTTCACTATGGCCACCACGCGCGAGGCCAGAACATAGTTGCCGAATCCCACGTTGACAAGCTGCTGTCTTGCCATGCCTACTCCAGATTCTGCACCTGCTCGCGGCACTTCTCCAGCTCGTTCTTGCAGTCCACGACAATGCGCGAGACCTGCGCGTCCTGAATCTTGTTGCCGCAGGTATTGATCTCACGAAAGCTTTCCTGAAGCGTAAAGTCCAGCTTGCGTCCGGCATCCTCCCCGCTTTCCATGAGCGAAGCCAGACGAACAAGATGCGAGTGCAGCCGGATCAGCTCCTCGGTCACGTCCAGCTTGTCGGCCATGATGACCATTTCCTGAAGAAAACGGCCTTCCTCAAGCTCGGCACCGAGATTGTTCAGCATATCGGAAAGGCGCTCGCGCACCTGTTCAAAGCGGGCCTTCTTGACCTCGGGGGCGCGTTCCTCAATGGCGGAAATCCATTCCGCCATACGCCCGAAACGCATCTCCAGATCACGGGCCAGCGCGCCGGCTTCCGTTTCTCTGGATTCGTTCCAGTCGGCAAGCGCTCCTTCAAGCCCCGACGCCAGCAGATCGAAGAGCGAATCGTCGTCCGCTTCCCCGCTGGAGGTCCAGAGCGAAGAGAGCTGCATGAGCGTCATGTAGTCCACTTCGAAGATATCCCCCCGGGAAGAGGCGAACGACTTCACGGCATCCAGCATGGCCGAGGCCTGCGCGCTGTCGAAGTTCACCCGTGCCGCGCTCTCAAGCTGCAGATTCAGGGAAATTTCCACACGGCCGCGGGAAGCAAAGCGACGCACGATCTTTTCAAAGCGGGCTTCCATGTTGCGGGCCTGCGGCGGAAGCTTCCACTTGAGGTCCAGAAAACGGCTGTTGACGCTGCGGATCTCCCAGGTCTGGACCACGTCGCCGTCGTCCCTCTGAAAACGGCCGAAGCCGGTCATGCTGCGAAGCGGCATATCATTCTCCTGCTGGATGGTTCGAGGGGTGTTCTTCCCCGAGGGGGCGTACCATAATCAAATTTCCTTCCACGCGCACGGGGACAACGTCGACCAGTTCATGATCGCGCCGAACCTGTCCGTCGTCTTCCATGCGGCAGTCGGCATACCATTCATTGTTGCCGTGCCGGGCATCGGCACTGTCGAAGGCCACCTTCATAAGGGGCTGAGCAAGCTGCGCCTGCAGAAATTCCCGATGCTTTTCGGCCATGAGCGCCCGCACTCTGGCGGCATGCTCCTGACGGACCTTTTTCGGAAGCTGATCCGGCAATGCCGCCGCGCGCGTTCCGGGGCGCACGGAATAGGGAAACACATGAGCGTAGGTCATGGGCAGAACCCGCAGCATCTGCAGCGTTTCTTCCGTTTCCGCCTCGGATTCCCCCGGGAACCCCATGAGGATGTCGGCGCCGAGTCCCATGACGGGCCAGAAGCGACGCATCTTTTCCACGGCCCCGGCCACGCTTTCCGGCGAATAGGGGGAACGGCCCATGCGACGAAGCACGGCCATGCTTCCGCTCTGCAGGGAAAGATGAAGGTGCGGGCATACCATGCGGCAGCCTTCCAGCGTTTCCAGCGCCTCGTCATCCGTCACCTGCGCCGGTTCCAGCGAACTGAGTCTGAAGCGCGCCCTACCCTGCCATTCCGGAGAAAATTCCGCATCCATGCGGCGAAGCAGCGACCAGAAATTTCTGCCGTCCCCGCCGTCGGCATGGAACTGACGGAGATTCACGCCGGAAATCATGATCTCGCGGTATCCGGCCCTGAGCAGGCGTTCCGTTTCCGCCAGAATGTCCTGCACCGGACGACTGCGTGCCGGGCCGCGCGTCAGCGGTATAATGCAGTAGGCGCAGCCCTGCGAGCAGCCGTCCTGCACCTTGACCACGGGTCTTGCCCTTCGGAAACACGATATGGAAAAGGGCGCAAAGCGAGGTCTTTCCGCCTCGTTCACGGCAAAATCCGTCATTTCCAGAGGATGCCCGCCGAGCAGGACGAACTTGTCCCTCTGAGGAATGACCGCCGCCACGCCGGGCAGCGCGAAATCCGCCGGTTCCGCCGAGGCCGCGCAGCCTGCGGCAAAAATACGCGCATGGGGATTGATGCGGCCGAGCCTGCGCGTCATCTGTCTGGCGTCGCTCACGGCTTCCGCCGTCACGGCGCAGGAGTCCACGAGCACGACATCGGCAGAGGCCGGATCATCGGTTTCCACGCCGCCGAGGCGCTGCCACCACTCGCGTATGGCCTGCGTTTCGTACTGATTCACGCGGCAGCCGTAGGTAACGGCATAAAAAGTAAAGTTCTTTTCCATGATTATCGTCCGCCGATGATGGTATAGCCGCGCATGCGCTCGATGAGCTGTCCCTTCGGGTCGGTATCGGGACGCTCGCTTCCCGGGCGAACGCCGGTAATGACCGCCCGGCCCAGAATGATGCGCCCCTCGCGTCCGTCGCGAAGTCTGCTGCGGATACCCCAGATGTCGTGGAAGAATACCGGCTCGCCCTCAAACTCTCCTACATAAAGGCCGATATGTCCGGGCAGCCACAGCAGCGTCCGGAACGGCTCGGCGCCGTGCAGAATGGCTTCCATCTTCTTTTCTGCAGACATGTTCTCAAAGGAATGGAAACTTCCGGCCCTGGCCTGCGCCGCGGAATTGCGGGGCAGCCAGATGCCGAAGGGCGCAAACAGATCCCGCATCATGGCGGAACAGTCTCTGTTGCCGTACATGCCGCCCCAGCCGTAATTTCCGCCCATCATGCGGTCGCCCACGGCCGCCACGGCCTGTGCGGTCAGAGGCTGCGGCATGGAAACCACCGCTTCCGGCGAAACACTGACGCGCGTCATGCCTGCCCGGGAATCTGAACCGCGTACCGGCACCAGAACATCCGATCCACTGAAAGGAAGCACCGTGCCGATATCCGCCAGCGCAAGAAAAGCTCCGGAAGATGTCAGAGAGACGCCTTCCCTCACCACGGATCCCAGCGGAGCGTTTTTCCACATCTTTTCAAAGGATTCGTCCACAAAGGCCACACGGTCGGCGGCCACCCAGCCCCAGGCCGCAGGGCTCTGCACCAGAAGCCATGCGCCGTCACGGCTGGCATGATATACCATAAGCGGCGTACCTACCGCCGCGGAGGTCTGCTGAAAATCGTCAAACGGCCAGCCCTGCCCCGCTCCCTGCACCCGGGCAAAGCGGGGCTTCACCGTGGGAGCCAGCCGCAGATCGGCATGCTGAACAAGTATGGCCGCCCTGCCACGGCCGGACACCTCGTCGAGAGCAGCGTTGTGCCGCATGCGTTCCCACGCCGCATCGGTCCACGGACGCAGGTTCTCCGCATAGCCGCGCTTGCCGGAAGGCCAGTCGAGCACGGCCGTAAACTCCCTCAGCACGGAAGCGGATATTCTGCTCGAGTCCCAGGGCGCAAAAAACTTCCGGCGAAAGACCTGCATGTCCTCCTCGGCCGCCGCCGGAGAGCGAAGCAGCGCACTTCCTCCGGCCCGGGAGGCAAACACCGCAAGATTCTGAGGGATGCGGGCAATATCCTGCACTTCTCCCGCGGCATTCTGCTCTTCGGGAATCTTCGGCTGCTGCGCGCAGCCGGAGGCCAGCACGGCTCCGGAAAACGCCAGCCCCAGCAGCACGGCCTGCACGCCGGAGCGCATCTGTCCCTTCTTCCGCATCACGGCATGATCCATCATGACGATTTTCCTTCCTTTCCCGCACGGGTTCTGCCGGAACCGCTCTTCTCGGGCAGCATTTCGGCGTGCACCGTACCTTCGCTCCCCGCCAGCCTGTGGGCCAGCCAGGTGTAGCGTCTGCGTATGTGGTTGTTTCGTACCGCCGTGGCAAGCGCCCGCCATTCGCCCACCAGCACTACCATTTTTCTGCCGCGCGTCACAGCCGTATAGACGAGGTTGCGCTGAAGAAGCATATAGTGCTGCATCATGAGCGGAATGACCACCACGGGGTATTCTCCGCCCTGCGACTTGTGAATGGATATGGCATAAGCCGGAACAAGCTCGTCCATCTCTTCCCAGAGATAGTTCACGTTGCGGTCGTCAAAGCGCACGGTCAGCTCGCGCTCCTCGACATCCAGATAGATGATGGTGCCGGTATCGCCGTTGAAAACATCCTTGTCGTAGTTGTTGCGCACCTGCATGACCTTGTCGTTCAGGCGGAACTGACGCTCGCCGCGCACAAGGGAGGATCGCTGGGGATTCACGGCATCCTGAATGCGGCGGTTCAGGCTGTTCACGCCCACTCCGCCCCGCAGCATGGGCGAAAGCACCTGAATGTCCTCGGAGCGGAAACCGAACTTGCGGGGAATCCTGTCGCGCACGAGATCCACCACGAGATCGGCCGCCGCTTCCGGATCATCCTGCTTGAAGAAATAAAAGTCCGTCTTCTGGCCGCCGCTCTGATGCAGCTCCGGAAGAAGGCCCTTGTTGATGAGATGCGCGTTGCAGATGATGTCGCTTTCCGCAGCCTGCCGGAACACTTCCATGAGTTCCACGACGGGCACCACCCCGGAGGCGATGACGTCGCGCAGCACATTGCCCGGTCCGACGGAGGGAAGCTGATTCACGTCGCCCACAAGAATGAAGGTGGCTCCCACGGGCGCGGCCTTCACCAGATGGTACATGAGCATGGTATCCATCATGGAGGCTTCGTCCACCACGAGCAGCCCGCACGCCAGCGGATTGTTCTCGTTGCGGTTGAAGCCGTCCTCTGCCGGACTGTACTCCAGCAGACGATGAATGGTTTTTGCCTCCAGCCCGCTCGCCTCGGACATACGCTTTGCCGCGCGCCCCGTAGGCGCCGCCAGAAGAATGCGCGCCTTCACTTCCTGAAACACGCGGATGATGGCGTTCAGGATGGTCGTCTTGCCGGTGCCGGGGCCGCCGGTGAGCACCATGACCTTGGACGAAGCCGCCGTATACACGGCCTTCTTCTGCTCTTCGGCGAGCGTCATGGGCATGGATTCGAGCACCTTCTTCACCAGCTTTTTCGGCTCGGAAAAATGCACGGACTTCGGAGAATGCAGAAGCCTGTGCATATAGAAGGCTATCTTGGACTCGTAAATATGGTTTCGCGTGAGGTAGACGCCTTCGTGGTCGCCGAGATCCTCGATGACCACGCGCTCCTCTCTCTCGAGTTCCGCTATGGCCTCGTCCGCCATGTCGGCAGGAATGGAAAGTTTGTCCGCCGACTCCTGCACCAGAAGATCCCGCGGATAGTAGACATGCCCGTCTTCGGTAAGGCGCATGAGCATGTAGAGCACGCCGGCCTCGGCTCTCAGGGGACTGGCCTCGTCGAAGCCCAGCTTGCGGGCCAGCGCATCGGCTGTGGTGAAGCCTATGCCGTGTATGTCCATGGCCAGCCGGTAGGGATTTTCCCGCACCACGGCAAGAGCCTGCGCGCCGTACTGACGATAGATGCGCACCGAAAGACCGGCCGTCACGCCGTGCGGCTGCAGAAAAATCATAAGTTCCCGAATTCCCTGATGCTCCGCCCAGGACGCCTTCATGGCCTCCAGCCTTTTTTTTCCGAAGCGGGGAAGCTCCAGCATGCGGTCAGGGTCGTGATCCATCACTTCCAGGGTATCCGCCCCGAAGTGAGCCACAATGCGGTCGGCCCATTTCGGCCCTATGCCCTTGATGCAGCCGGAAGCAAGAAAAAGACGGATGCCCTCTTCCGTGGCGGGAAGTTCCTCTTCCCACGAGGTCATCTGTATCTGGCGGCCGAACTTCGGATGACTGATCCAGTGCCCCTTCACGCGCAGGCGCACTCCGGGCTGGGGAGAAGACATGGTGCCTACAACGGCCACCGGATCCTCCCGTCCTTCCACGCGCAGCCGGAACACCGTCCAGCCGTTTTCCTCGTTATGGAAAACCACGCGCTCCAGCGTGCCGGAAAATTCCTCCGCCTTGTCGGGCCCCTCCGAGGCCAGCATATCCATCTGTTCCATCAGTTCATCACGGGCCTGGGTGCAGAAAAAGGAAAAGCCGGGCAGCCCACATGCCGGCCTCTTTACAACTCCCTTGATGTACTACTATAAACGGGAAATATCATCAAGGCAGGCTCCGCCGCCCCGCGTCATGCCAGCGCGCAGGCAGCATCGTCCCCCGTCTGCCGCCCCCTGTATGCCGCGCATCAGCCCGACATACCTGTAATCCTCAGCAGTTCAGACTGCGTCGAGGCAGCCCGGAAGCGTCATGCCAGCGCCAGGGGAAATGTGCGGCCCGGCCTGGCTCCCGTACTGTGAGGACAGTATGCCCGAATTTTCGAGGATAGACCGTCTTCCCCCCTATGCCTTCGCCGTAGTGGGAGACATCAAGAAGCAGCTTCGGCAGCAGAACATCGACATCGTGGACCTCTCCATGGGCAATCCCGATCTGCCGACCCCCAGATTCATTGTGGACAAGCTCTGCGAAGCCGCCCGCAAACCCGTGAATCACCGCTATTCCGTATCCCGCGGTATTCCCAATCTGCGCAAGGCCATCTGCGATCTTTACGCCCGCCGCTTCGACGTCCATCTCGATCCCGAAACGCAGGCCATTGCCACCATAGGCTCCAAGGAAGGCCTCGCCCACCTCTGCCTCGCCATGCTGAATCCCGGCGATGTGGTTTTCGCCCCGGATCCCACCTATCCCATACACGTGTACGCTCCCGTCATCTGCGGAGCCGACGTGCGGCGCATTCCCGTGGCGGAAGATCGCGACTTCTTTGAAGACCTGCTCACCGCAACCAAGCAGACCTGGCCGAAACCGAAGCTGCTCATCATCAGCTATCCGCAGAATCCCACCACCCAGGTCGTGGATCTGGCCTTCTTCGAGCGCATCGTGGAATTTGCCAAGGAACACAAAATGTGGGTCATCCACGACATGGCCTATGCCGATCTGTGCTTCGACGGCTACAAGGCGCCGAGTTTCCTTCAGGCCAAGGGCGCCGAAGACGTGGGCGTGGAGTTCTACTCCATGACCAAGGGCTACTCAATGGCCGGATGGCGCATGGGCTTCTGCCTCGGCAACAGGGATCTTGTCCACATTCTCACCCGATTGAAAAGCTATCTCGATTACGGCATCTTTCAGCCCATCCAGATTGCTGCCACGGTGGGACTCAACGCGCCCCGCGACGCCGTGGAAAAAATATGCGATGAATACAGAAAGCGCCGCGACGTGCTCTGCACCGGTCTCAACCGCATAGGCTGGCCCATCACGCCGCCGAAAGCCACCATGTTCGCCTGGGGACGCATTCCCGAACCCTTCCGGGCCATGGGATCCATGGAGTTTGCCAAACTGCTCCTGCAGAAAGGCCATGTGGCCGTACAGCCCGGTATAGGCTTCGGTCAGATGGGCGACGAATACGTGCGCTTTGCGCTCATCGAAAACCAGAAGCGTACCCGTCAGGCCCTTCAGGGCATCAAAAAGGTGCTTCAGGAAGGCTGATCCATTACCTTTTAATTAACCGGCGGGAACGGCTGGCTGAAGGCCGCTTCCGCCGGAACCGGAAGGCGGGGCGATACGTCCCTCTTCCGGAAAAACTCTCAACCTCTTCCCTCCTTTGGAGCTTGCATGTCTCAGAACCTTTGCATCGGTCTGGCCGGCCTCGGCACGGTCGGCAGCGGCCTTGTGGAAATGCTGCAAAAGAATCACGACGAAATTCTGCGCAGGACCGGCCGTGAAATCACGATCAAGACGGTGGCCGTACACAACCTCGCCAAAAAACGCGATCTGCCCGAGGGTATCATGCTCACCGACGACGCCCTCTCTCTTGCCGACGATCCCGACATTCAGGTGGTGGTCGAGCTCATGGGCGGAACCACCGTGGCCAGAGATCTGATCATGCGCTCCATGCAGAACGGCAAGTCCGTGGTCACGGCCAACAAGGCCCTGCTCGCGGAATACGGCCGTGAAATCTTTGCTCTCGCCGCGGAAAAGAACGTGGCTCTCGGCTATGAAGCCAGTTCCGCCGGTGCCATTCCCGTCATTCAGACGCTGCGCGACAGCCTTGCCGGCAACCATATCACCTCGATCATGGGCATTCTCAACGGCACGTCCAACTACATCCTTTCCGAAATGAACAACCACGGCTTCGATTTCCCCACAGCGCTCAAGGAAGCGCAGGAGCTGGGATTCGCCGAAGCCGATCCTTCGCTGGACATCGACGGTCAGGATGCGGCCCACAAGCTCGTGCTGCTCATCCGTCTGGCCTGGGGCGTGCATTACGACTTTTCCAAGCTCTCCATCGAGGGCATCCGCGGCCTCAATCCTCTGGACATTCAGTTTGCCCGCGAATTCGGATACCGCATCAAGCTCATCGGTCAGGCCCGCGATGAAAACGGCAAGATCGAAGCCGGTGTGTTTCCCGCGCTCGTGCATCACTCCATGCTGCTGGCAAGGGTGAACGGCGCCTACAATGCCGTCCGCATTGAAGGCAATGCCGTCGGTTCCCTGTTCCTGCACGGTCTCGGCGCGGGCAGCAGGCCCACGGCCAGCGCTGTGCTCGGCGATCTGCTGGCCCTCGCCCGCAGAGATGAAGTCAACAGCGCCGAAGCCAATACCGGTTTCGTCCATACCCTGCCCGAAGCCGAAATCCTTCCTTCCGACGAGGCGGAAAGCCCCTGGTACGTACGCGCCACCGTGCGCGACACCCCCGGCGTTCTGCGCGACATAGCCACGGTTTTCGCCAAGGAAAACATCAGCTTCGCCCAGCTCATCCAGAAGGCCGCCACCAGAGACGACTGTGTCTCTCTTGTGCTCATGACGCACGATACGACCGGATGCGCCATCAAGAAGGCCTGCCGGATCCTCCATGAGGACGGTACCCTTCTGGTGCCCGCGACCTGCTTCCGCATCCTTGCCTCCAGCGGCAACGAAGCCGAAGGAGCCTGAGGAGAACGTCTGCCGGCTCAGCTTCGCCCGCCGCGGCAAAATCTTCCGACTCCGAAAAGGACGGGCAGGCCGGAACCGGACAGACAAGCGGCACTTTTGCCGACATCACACACGTTCAACCACGCTTCAAGCAAAGGAGTACCCATGATTTCCTTTGACCACGTTCATCTCTGCTGCTCCGACCTCGACGCCATGATCCGCTTCTGGACCGAAGCCCTCGGCGCCAGCTTCGTTCGCTTCCGCAAGTTCGGCGGAGCCGACGGCGCCGTTGTCACGCTCTCCGGCGTGCAGATCTTCCTCAAGAAGATCCCCGCCGACGCTCCCATGCCCGATGGCGCCGCCTGCGGTCTCAACCATCTCGGCATCCGTGTGGAGGATCCCAACGTCATGGCGGAGAAGCTCGTCAGCCAGTTCGGCGGAAAGCTGCTCAACAAGGCCAGCGACGACTGTTCCTTTGTCAGCGTGCCCCAGGGCATCACGCTCGAACTCATGCGCATCGGAGCCGACGTCTAGTTCTCTCCCGTCCGTCATGCGGAAGAACGCATCATCCATACATTCTTCATAAAACCGGCGTCCGCCTGCAGAAGACTTTTGCAGATGGACGCCGGTTTTTCTTACGGTCATTGCGAATCGACTGCCGAACCAACGATTCACCATGCCAGGCATACATGATTTCCTTTCACCTCATCTTGTACCCCGAGTGGGAAACGCAGAGCTCATTGCAGCTTTCCGAGAAAACGCGTACACTGTCCATCGACCGGCAGACCGTGTCTGCCCTTATGTGTGTATGGAGGATTCCTTATGAAGATTTCCGTTCTGGCTGTATCTCTGTCTTTTCTCCTTTCAACGAACGCCTATGCCGCATTCATCGGTCCGAGCGACGCACACGAAGTCGTCACTACAGTCCAGGCCGCCGTTGATTCCGGTAACGATACGACCTGTGTTCTCGACGGAAACATCGTCAGACACCTGGAAAAGAACAGATATACCTTCCAGGACAAGAGCGGAACCATGACCGTGGATATTCCGCCCCATGTCTTCGGGCAGATCGACGTTACGCCGAAGGATACCGTACGGCTTACCGGTGAAATGACCAAGAAGAAGACCGCTGAAAATCCCGATGCCCACCTGCGGGTCCGCTATATCGAAAAGCTCTCCTGAGCTTTGCAGGCCCCGCATCCTGCCCTGAACCTGCCGCAGTGAAAAAGCACTTTTCCGCGACGTCCAGCCTGTGTTGTCCGCCTGCCATGAGAAGCTTGCCGTACAAATGACGGAGGACCGAGGAAAAAAGAGGCTCCTCTTATATTCCTTAAGCTGGACGCTGCTTGTCTCAACAAGGCCAAGCTTGACAGGGTACTGATCAAAGGCTAAATTCTTGCCTCGTGTCCTCGTAGCTCAGATGGATAGAGCGACTGCCTCCTAAGCAGTAGGCCGCGTGTTCGACTCACGCCGGGGACACCATTGAGCACATAAGAGCCCGGTTGCTTCACCGGGCTCTTTTTTTGCTTTGTCGTCTGAACGTTGAAACCTATCTCTCATCATCAGATCTTGCCCCGATACTCCGATACAGCCTGAAATCTCCGCCTACCCCCTTTTTCTTCAACACTGGATACACATCCGTCAGGACACCTAAAATGGATATCATCAACATTCTACCGGCAAAAAACAGGCATGAGCTGCGTCTATGGCTTGCAGAACATTACCGCACGGAAAAAGAATGCTGGGTTATCGTCAAACGCGGAAGGCCTGTCGATGATGGAACGTTCTGGTACATAGACGCCGTGGAAGAAGCCATGTGCTTCGGCTGGATCGACAGTACGACGAAAAAAACGGATGAGGGAACAACGGCGCAGAGGCTGGCTCCGCGCCGGAAAGGCAGCATATGGTCCGAACTGAATAAAGAGCGCTGCCGAAGACAGGAGCGGCTCGGGCGCATGACGGATGCAGGCAGAGCCGTACTGCCCGACATGTCGGAAAACGGCTTCGTCATCGACAGGGAAATACTGAAAGCCCTGCAGGCGGATCCCGAAATCTGGAAAAACTTCCAGGCATTCCCCCCGCTCTATCAGCGGGTGAGAGTAGATACCATTCAGATAAAAAAGAACCAGCCGGAATTATTCAACAGCCGCCTGCAAAAGCTTCTGGACAACACCAAAAAGGGAATCATGTACGGCGAATGGAATGACAACGGGCGACTTCTTTAAAACACATTCCGCGAGCATCTTCCCTGTGCTCGAATAAAATAAAGAAAGGGTTCTCATGCCTTCGACACGCATCCGCAAGAGAAGATGTCGCGGGAGGGCTAGCGTGCTGCAATATGTTTTTCATACTCGTTCATAACAAACTTCAAATGTTGCATGAACGATATGTTGTCGCTGTGATGCTCAAGAACGTACTGCCGCCCCGCTTTCTTTACCGCATCCAGATCTTTTTGATGATCCAGTACAGTACATATTTTCTCCAGTCGGGCTTCAGAACCGTTTTCCGGAAAATCAATAATATTCTTTCCATCCGCAAAAACGGTATGCTCGCCGTCTGCAACAGGCGTCATGACAAGCGTCTGACAGCTCATGGTCTCAAGCATGCCCTGCAACGGCGCATCCGTCTGTTCTGGAAAAACATGCACGGAGCTCACCAGCAGCATATTTCGATATGCCTGAAGATCAAGCCCTCCGAGAAGAAGCAGTCGTGACCGCATCTCTTCCGGCAGTGAGCTGTGCAGAGGTTCCCAGACAGCCTTCGATGTTCCGTTACCGAAGAACAGAACAATCAGACAATGCGGACGATGCGCCAGCAGACCGAGAATAACCTGTCGCATATCATGACTTCCTGCGGAAAGCCCCTTCATGTGAAACGTGATGAGTTCTCCGTTCCAGAGCTCAGGCGTCCTGGGGAAAAACAGCGAAAGATCTCCCGGTCGGGGAGAAAAGAACTCCGTATCCACATGCTGCGGGCGAACATGAATAACGGAGTGCAGCATTGTGGGAAAATGCTGTTTCTGACTTTCGGAACGAACAAAATAAAGATTGCTTTGCGTGATCTGGGCCTTCTGAATGTCCATAAGAGCATTCAGCTTTTCCGTTCTCGTCTCGTGCTTTGTCCGTGTAATGCCCAGATAGGAAACAATAAAAGCTTCGGGAAAGGCGTGCCGGAGAAAAAGAGCCGGACCATCCGCAAAAGAAACAAATATCATGTCGGGAATGAACCCCGACTCCCGAATATGAAAGAAGGTACGGCAGGCCTGCTGCGCAAGCCTCATCGCCTTGTTCCATTCTTCCGTATAGGCATCCATGCCCGGTGTGCTGCGGTTTCTATCTATTTTAAGCCGGGCGTGAATGATTCCCGGACCAGCTTTATCCTGTCTCGGATAAAAAGAAAGAAACATGACCTGATTGTCAGGATTCGAGGCCAGCAGTGAGGGCATCTTACCGAAGCAGCCTGGATACGTATCGTTGCAAAACAATATGCGCATATGCCCTCACACAAATCTTATGCCGACCTCATGCGTACCGGTCGTCATAACACGTATAACTTCATGGCATATTATCCATCGGTACATGTATAGCGTCGCAGCCTTCCGATAACACAGGGCTGCCGGCCATGCAAATCAAGCCGACAGCCCTGCTCAGTGATTATCCGTTCGTGTTGTTGAGAATGAAGATCGCCTGTTCAACATCAGACTGATTCATAGCGCTCACGTCGATCTGTACCGTCAAATCGTGAGTCTCGTTCGTGTACGATACCACCCCATCGGAGGTATCCGAATCCACAGCCTTCCATCCGTCACTCAGTGAAAGCGTATCACTGCCCTCACCATGGGTAATGGTGATGCCGACCTCGCTCAGCTTGTCCATGCTGGTCAGACTGAGTGCTTTATCACCGGTGATGAGCACTTCCACGTCATTGACGATGGGACCGTTTCCAGCACCGTCACCGCCCAGGAGCGCATCCAGACTCAGCGTTTTGTCATGAATCATCACGTCTATGCCGGAACCTCCGTCCACCAGATAGTCGCTCTTATCGTACACGATGATGTCGCTGCCGAAACCAGCGAAAATGGTGTCGGAGCCGGAGCCGCCGTCCAGGTAGTCGTCTCCGCTTCCGCCAAAGAGATAGTCATCTCCAGCTCCACCGCGGAGAATATCGTTGCCCCCCATACCGAAGAGCATGTCATTACCATCACCGCCATCAAGGGTATCGTTGCCGTCGGATACCGTCTCAAACTGCTCGATATAGCTCTCCAGCTCCTCGGGGGACTTGAGTTCCAAGAACTCACGGAAGGTTTCGGCATTGGCTGCATCTTCGATGACAGTCTGCAGGTCTCCCTGTCCATCACCAATGAGTACGTCGTTGCCCGTGTCTCCTTCAAGGCTGTCGCTGCCGTCGCCGCCGACGAGAATATCCAGACCGGCCCCACCATTGAGACTATCGTTACCGGACTCTCCGTAGAGCATGTCGTTACCGGCGCCGCCGTTGAGCACATCGTTGCCGGCGCCGCCCCACAGGCTGTCGTTGCCGCCGTCACCATTGAGTGTGTCATCACCTCCGCCGCCGTACAGGTTCTCTGCTTCACCGGTGCCTGTCAGAGTAAAGCCTTCCGGAATATCCACAAGCTGCCCGTGTTCGGCATTAACCTTATATATGGCGGAATTCCCGCGCTTATCCGTAATGGTGATAGTGAGCTGCCCGGTGATGGGGCCACCCCACAATCCTAGCCGGCTAAAGTTACTTATGATGAAGTTGGTACCGACCCCATCGCCAGTTGTAACGTTGCATGTAATATAATTATAATTAGACCAATCATATAACGTCACTGTTCCGGCGACGAGCGTTCCCGTGTACGTATTGTTGGCGTACTCAACGGTTATGGTGTGGCTTTCCGAGTCTCCTCCCGCCTGCCCGGAGTTATTGAAATTGTTGACATCATCGTCATGAACGACGAGCTGGCCATGATCAAGTTTCACTTCCGGAGTATCATTGGAGCCATACACATGCACAAGAACATGGTTGGTGTCGGCGTAACCACCGGTTCCGGTGCTGGTCTGGACGGTATTGCCTGTCTTATCCGTTACCTGGAAGGCAAAATTGAGTATCTTGCCGTTCGAGAGTCCCTCGTACGATCCTTCAGCCATCTGACGGATGACATCAGCATCCGAATCCACCAGGAAGGTCAGCCAATACTGGGCTCCTTCAAGATTGTTCAGATCCTTCAGCTCCAAGGCCTCATTGGTAATGGCAAAGATACCATACTCGGTACGACAAAACAGCATCCCGTCCAGCTGTTCGGAGGTAAAGTTCTGTTTGAAGTTCCCCCATTCCACAGAAAGGGCCAGGCTGAGAGGATCGCTTTCCATACCATGCAGAAGTTCCTGATAGGAAACGAAACTCTGCCCTGACATGCTTGTATCAGAATCGGCATTATTACTTGGCCCCTTATAAAATGCCTGGAAAGTCAGACTGTCCCCGAAATCCGGGTCCTTCAGCGTAAACGGCAGCCAAGTTGTAGGCCGTGCCGTACCGCCTGAATTCTGCCCCAGATCCTCAAGATCCTCACTGAGATTGGGATGATTCGTGGCATCATAGGGACGCTCAACACTGTCTGCGCCTTCCGCCTTGGCATCCATCCACAGCTTATTCTCAGAGTGGCCGCCTGTACCGGCCTCTTTAAGACTACCAGCGTCATTGGTACCCTCGATGACCACGACTACTTCCTGAGCTGTCTCTATACCATCTACAGTCGTAGTAAACTTGAATTCTTGCGTTATTTCGAAGCCGTCCGGCAGAGGGTCGGCCGCTGCGTCATCCAACTCGAACCTATAGTTACCAGTACTCTTATCCACAACAAGATCGCCGTAGTTCGTATGTATGGTGATGCTATCACCTTGCTCATCCATACGTTCGACACTCAGCTTATACTTATCGGGAATCATGTTCTCATCCGTATACTGCGTATTTCCGGCCACAACACTCTTCACTACACCTTCCACATGGCCTTCAGCAATATCTACGCCGCGAACGTCTATTTCATCGCCGTGTTCATCGATGCCAATTCCCGATTCCTTCACATGCACGGTTCCCTTACCGACAAGGATGGTCAGTGCAGCCGCCGTAGAAGTATCGCCGTCGGCATCCATGATGGTATAGGTGAACTCCTCACGAACGATGGCACTATCGGGAATAATGGTATCGTCATACAGCTTATATGTGTATGTGCCGTCAGCATTGATAGTGAGCGTTCCGAGCTTTCCGTTGATCACCGCCTTGCCGTTTTCGAGAACGACAGGTTCGCCGTCCGCAGGCTTCACAACAGTCACAAGCGTGGCATCGTCTGCACTCAATGTATCATTATCAAGCACGTTACCCTGAGCATCAACGTCCTTCTCACCTCTTTCCTGCAGCTCAATGGAATCATTCTTGGCCTCGGGAAGACTGTCTTGAATCGTAACGTTCACCTCAATAATGTGCGGCTTGCCGTATATATCCGTCACACTAATCTGCTGAGGCAGCGTAACACTGTTACTGTTGGGATCATGAATATAGGCTGAAACCTGCTCGAAGAAGAGTGTACCGCCGGATAGAGTGAACTTACCGATACGCGTTCCACTCTCGTCATACACATTGGCTCCGTCAGTAATTTCCTTGATGCCGGGCATATTGGGGACAGCCACACTGTGTAAGGTTGCCGTTTCATTAAGTATGTCGTTATCATGACTGGCAACAGAGCCATAATAGCTGACCTTAGGAGTAATCACCGCCGTGGTCGTCGCCGTGTCCATGTCGCCGTCGGCGTCCTTTACCGTAAACGTGAACGTATAGCTCGTTCCCGTGCCGGAGGCTGGAACGCCGTCGTAGATGAAGTCTCCCGTCGCGCCGTTAAGCGTAAGCTTGCTGCCGTCCTTGAACGTGAACGTATAATTGCCGCCATCTTCCACACCCGTCACGCTCTCGTCGTTCAGTCTCACAATTACGCTCTTCTGGCCGCCTTCGTTGTCCGCTCCGAACGTCATGTCCACCGAGCCCGTCACCGTGCTGCCGTAAGAGCCGGTCGCTTCCGTATCAATGCTGATACTCGGCTCGTCGTCCTCGATGGTCACGGTCACGTCCAGCTTCGTCGCGTTGCCGTTGGCGTCCGTCACATCAAAGGATACCTGATCAAACGTATGGCTGACTTCTCCTTCGCCATGCGTGTAGGCGCTGTTCTGCGTGAAGATCAGGCTCCTGCCGTCTTCGCTCAGGCTGAACTGACCATATTCTATCGTGGCGTTCACCGCATCAACGGCTTCCTGCGTCAGCGTCACACCGGACGCAAGATCCATCGTCATGCTGTCGCTGCCACTCTCGGCCACGTCCGCATCCTGCGTGGAGAACGTCATGTCGCCAGGCTTCACCGTGGAATCTTCCACCTCCACCGTCAGCGTCGCATCCTTGCTGTCGCCGTCAGCATCCGTGATGACAAACTCGAAGCTGTCGCTACCGCCAGCATTGGGCTTCGCAGTATAGCTGTAGCTGCCGTCGGCATTCACCGTCAGCGTACCGTAGGTGCCCTGTACTTCCACAGAGCCGCCTTCCCTCAGCGTCAGTTCCTGACCGTTCACCGTGATCTTCTGCACACCGGGAAGGTCCGCGCCGAAGTCGTGCGTCCAGCTGCCTTCCGCAGACGTGGTACCAGAGCCCACAGCGCCTTCAAGACCTGTCACGTTGATGGAAGGTCCGTCGTCCTCGATGGTCACGGTGACGGTGCTGCCGACCGCAGTGCCGTCCATATCCGTTACCATCACGGTAAAGACATGGGAAACCTGCGTGTCCGTAGCGTCAGTATTATGTTCCGTGGTATTGTCGGTCAGCGTATAGGTGAACGTCAGCTCGCCCGTGACTTTGTCGAAGCCCTCCACGATCAGCGTGCCTTCATCCATGGGGATCTTCAAGTCGTTCTCGATGCTCGTAAGAGTCTCGTTGACAACCACTTGCTTGCCGCCGATGACAATGGAAGCCACGCCGTCGGGCGCGCTGATGAGCAGAGAGCCGGAGGCCGAGATAGGCTTATCCCCAGCTTCTGAACCATTCACAAGGCCGGATTCATACACCGTCACTTTATCCGAACCTGCATCAGGATCGGTAGGTTCAACGACGATGCCGTTGTTCACACCATTGATGGTGATGGTCACGGACCCCTTCGCCATATCTTCGTCGGCATCCGTATAGGTGTAAGTGAAATTTTCCGTCAGTGTGTCGCCTTCCGTCAGCGCCTTTACCTTTGCGTTGTCAGGGTCGAGCCTGTAGCTGTAGCTGCCATCGGCATTCAAAGTAATGGTACCAAAATTCCCGTTCTGGCTCGCGTCCCAGGCGAAGTTCGCTCCATCCGCACCGGCCACAGCGCCGGAGAGAGCACTGCCGACAATGGGAGCGTTTTCCCCTTCCTCTATTTCATGTGTAAAACTTTTGATGGAAGGGACATCGTCGGTAATCACCACGCTTATCACGCCGGAACCGGTTGAGCCATCAGTATCTGTCACCGTTACCACCAGATCGTGGGCGATGCTGTCCTCTCCTTTGCCCTGATGTTCCTGCGTGGACTGAGTAAGATGATACGTATAGTCCAGTCTGCCGGTGTCGGCGTTAAAACCCGTCACTTCCAGATAGCCTTCATCCGTGGGTACTCTATTACCTGTAAACGCACCGTCAAAAACCAGCCCCCCGCCGATGACGATGGTGGACACTCCGTCCTTGGCGTCGATGATCATGGCGCCCGATGCCGTGGCATTGCCCTCGCCGCGAAGACCGCTTTCCTCCACATTCAGCACGTCTCGTTCGGCACCGGCAGGCGCACCGCCGTCATGCGGATTGTCGGGATTGTCGATAACAGGAATATCACCAAGATCGCCGGGATCGACAGGCGTGAGGGTCACGTCATAGTCAATATCTTCCCCCGCGGATGCAATCTCCGGATCAGGATTCACCTCGCTGCCCGGCCAGCCTACGTCCAGACCGCCCAGGCGATCCAGTCCGCCCAGAAGAGCCATGTCGGCAAAGTCATGAAAGCGATTGCCGTTCCCCTGAGACACCGCTCGGGCCGGACCGGCGGCAGGCATGAGATCAGGCTCATTCATGGCCATGAAAAAGTCTTCGCCGGAAATTTCCGCGCCTTCCACAGAGAATGAAGGCATATTGTCACTGGAATAGGCCGTATAGAAATTCTCAAGCTGAATGACGCTGCCGTCTTCAAACGTGATGACAAGATTGTCGCCGGCACGGGACAGCATGGCCTCATCGGCAGGAAAAGCAAAAACGAAACGGGCTTGAGCATTACAGACCACAGTATTGGATGTACCTGCGGCAGGTCTGGCGAGAAGTATATCAGCCATGTGCGTCTCCTGAAAAAAGAAAGGAAGAAAAAAAGGAGGCAAACAAAGAACGATTAATAACCAAAAGCTCCGTACCGGCTACAAACCGGCACAGAGCTTGCTCAAGTCGAAAACAGAAGTGGAAGAAAAAGAGGAAAAAAACATAAAAACCTGCTATTTCAATGGATTACTTACAAAAAAGCAAAGAGGATGACTCCTCTTCATGAAAGTTCCATTGTCAGCAGGAACGCATATGACTCTATCAGAAAGTCTCTTTTATCCTATTCTTTCATTCAAGTCAAGAAAAATATCCTTTTTTTCGCATAAACCATATCCAACTTGTTGTTTTTTTTATTAATTAAAACACATATAACCATGTGAATCTTCAACAATTCTTCACCATCATAACCCAGCATCACAATCAGATTATTTACACATACACATCAATAATATCATTATAATATAACGATATACAACTCTTATATCAACAAATAATAATAAATTGATCATACACTTTCAAACATATTCAACAACCAAATACGACAATAATATACGAATACATTTTTTATTTATTTCAATTTATATTTCAACAACATAAAATACTACTGATGTCTGTAGAGCGATGCCGCTGAACCGAACGGAATATGAAACTTTGCCATACGACTGCGCAGCGTACAGGGATTCATATGTAAAAGCTCGGCAGCGCCTCCCGGCCCATGAATCTTCCCTCGACTGAGAATCAACGCATCCTTAATATGTTGAATCATGACTTCATCCAGTGAAAGGAAGGGACTTTTTCCCGCTTCCTGAAGCTGACGGACTGGCTTTTCCGAAGGCAGCCTGGGAATGAAGGAAGCCTCCGGATCCGTAAGCCAAAGAATGAAGGACTGCTCCAGCGTGTTTCTCAGCTGTCGAACATTACCGGGCCAGGAAAAGTCCTGAAGACGTTCAAAAACTCCACGATCCAGAACAGGCTGAAGCGTTCCCGAACGTCGTACGAACTGCGTAATGAAATACTCCGTAAGAACAGGAATATCCTCAGGACGCTGGCGAAGCGGCGGTATGGTGATGGGGAATACATTAAGACGGTAAAAAAGATCCTCACGAAAGGATCCTTCCCGGGCCCGGGACAGAAGATCGTTATGGGTTGCAGCAAGAATACGTACATTGACGTAAATGGTCTTCGAACCTCCCACCCTATCCATTTCCCCGAACTGCAGCACTCGAAGCAGCCGTGCCTGAATACTCAGCGGAAGCTCTCCTATCTCATCAAGAAGAAGCGTACCATTGTGTGCACGCTCGAATCTGCCCGTATGGTGCGCATGGGCGCCGCTGAATGCTCCTTTCTCGTGTCCGAAAAGTTCGCTGTCCACAAGCGTTTCCGGAACCGCACCACAATTTACCTTGACGTACGGGGCAAGACAGCGGACAGACTGTTCCTGAAGGGCATCGGCAACGACTTCCTTACCGACTCCCGTTTCTCCAAGCAGCAATACCGGACAGTCCAGAGGCGCAACCTGCCGTATCTGGCGCACCACGGAAGTCAGTCCCGGAAGACTGGTCAGATCCAGCTTATCAGCATTGGCGGACCGTCTCAGTATGCTGTTTGAACGAGCGAGCGTTCTGTTCTGCTGAATTGTCGTATAATACTCGTAGAGGTTAGTGAAAAATATTTCAATAATATTTTTCAAGGCTCTTGACTAGCTGAGAGGATGTTCTCTGAGCATTTTTAACACCAAAAGATAG